>Ga0209723_1000035_pt1 | contig 262577 bp, 242 predicted proteins | sample BiotimSIPDNA_2_FD_185750 | JGI IMG/M metagenome (GOLD analysis project Ga0209723, IMG submission 185750) | Anaerobic biogas reactor microbial communites from Washington, USA - Biogas_R2 time_0 SIP DNA (SPAdes) (version 2) | ecosystem: Engineered > Bioreactor > Anaerobic > Unclassified | place... | reverse complement strand
CAGCCTCGGGACCGATCATCTTCGGCGGATTTGTCCGTGTGCTGATCTTGTTGTAAACAGCGTCGAAGGCTGCATCATACCCGGGGAATTCCGTTGTTTCTGCGGGCCGCCACTCACACGTCTCCCAGTCGGGTGTGACCCATCCGGGTTCATTCTGAATGCTTATGTAATCAGGCTGGAAAGTAAGGTTGTCAAGCATGTCATTCCAGTATCCTGCAAAAGCGTCATACATGAAGACTCCGTTATCTTTCCTGAGGGTTCCCTCGCGCAGATTGCCGTTGCTCTTCAGTGCCGAGGGAGGGGTCCAGGAGCTGACCAGTATCTGAATGGCGGGATTATACTGCCTGGCAATGGAGCTGAGTTCGCCGGTGACAGTCCAGAGTGTTCTGATTGATGCGTTCTCCATGACATTCGGGCTTTTCACATCCGGATAGCCATTGGGATAGTAGTTGTTCTTGAACCTGATCATGTCCGTCCCCAGGTCTTCGAATAGCAGCTGACAGATGTCGTTTTTCGAGGGGCTGATTATTATCCTGTCGGCATACCATGTCAGTGATCCTCCGAATCCGATCATCTCCTGGTATTGCACGGCAGGATCAACTATGGCATTCACTATTACCGGGACAATATCCGGCTCCTCAGGTCCTTCAGGATCACCGCATGACTGGCACAACAGAATCATTCCTGCTGAAATTGCATAGACTATCAGTATTTTCATAAAATCAGAATTCATTAAACCTATGAATCATTTCAAACAAAAGGTCCTATAACAATCCCTGTTTCAGGGTTTTAAACAACGGTCAGCACCTTGTTATGCAGATCCCACTCCCTTGGCGAAGATCCTGTCATTATCCCGAAATCGCCAGGATCCAAGACAAAGGTGTTCATTCTCACCAATGTCAAGATATAAGCCTTCCGATAATTTCTCTGTATGCAGATTTACAATACGTTCCATACTTATTTCTGCATTAAAGCAAAGATAGTGATTAATTGTCAATTTATCCCTTTTTAAAATGAACCACAACAATACTGCATCACCCATTCCAGGCTTTAGCCCGGGGTGCCTGCGCCTGTTATTATCACCCGGGCTCTAGCCCTGGCTTTGATGGTAAAAAAAACGAAATATTAAAATAAAATGATAGATTTACCAAAGGTTTTCTCCGTGAAAAAGCTTTCATTTGGACCGCCTTCAATGGGTCAATTGGTTCCACGGAATGGGGTCAGATTGACAGGCGTATGTAAATCTTCAACTAATAATAAAAAAGTATGAGCCTAGCTTCTCAAAAGATCACAGTGTTCGAAAAAGTAGGGTATAGCCTGGGAGACTTTGCCGCGAACCTGGTTTTCCAAACATTAATTACTTATTTGGCTTATTTCTATACAGACATTTATGGCTTGAAAAGCACCGATGCCTCAATAGTAATGTTAATTGTCGGCCTGGTTGCCGCATTTGGGTTTAATCCACTGATTGGCATATTGGCTGACAGAACCAATTCGAGATGGGGCAAATTCCGGCCCTGGATATTATTCACTGCTATTCCTCTTGGTGTTATTGCCATACTGGCCTTTTCAACGCCGGATTTTTCATACAAAGGAAAATTAATCTATGCTACTACAACTTACACTCTGTTGTTGTTGATGTATGCTTCCAGCAATCTTCCGTATGCAGCACTGAGCGGTGTCATAACCGGCGATATGGGAGAAAGAAATAGCATCTCATCTTATCGTTTCGTTGCTGTGATGTTTGCACAGTTCTTTGTACAGGTGTTCATGCTGCCGATTATTGAATATGTCGGCCATGGAGATAAAGCCGCCGGGATTGAATCAGTTATGACCTGGATGTCAGTCATTGGCACTGTAATGTTAATTATTTCATTTCTTTCAACCAGAGAGCGTATTGTTCCGGATGTGGAACAAAAATCATCAGTTAAGGATGACCTTTCTGATCTTTCGAAAAACAGACCCTGGCTTATAATGCTTGTCTTAACCATCTTGGTGTTCGTCACTCTTGCGATGAAAGGAGGCGCTTATGTATATTATTTTAATAATTACGTGGATGAAGCTGCCCTTACCAGATTTATTCACCCGATTATTACCGGTCTGTCAGGTATAGGCATCAATTTCTTTGGATCAGACCCGGTTTCTGCAGGCTTTGGTTTATTTAATGCAGGAGGTATAATATTTATGATTGTTGGAATATCATTATCAAAGAAGCTCGCAGATAAATACGGTAAACGTGATGTTTATAAGTATGGGTTACTTGCTGCTGCCATTTTTGTCCTGATCTTTATATTTTTCAAACCCGAGAGTGTAATCTTAATGTACACCTCGCAGATTCTGCATGGATTTACTTATGGGATTACCATCCCGATTCTTTGGGCCATGATTGCTGATGTTGCCGACTATTCAGAATGGAAAACAAATCGCAGGGCAACTGCAATTATCTTTTCTGCCATGATGGTAGGCCTTAAGGCAGGGCTTTCAATAGGAGGTGCTCTGGTTGCGTGGATCTTAGGTTTATACGGATATATCCCTTTAGAAGGTGCGGTTGCCGGGGCAGAAATTGTTCAACCTGAAACTGTTGCTACCGGATCAAAAATGCTTGTCAGTATTTATCCAGCCATCCCCTTCCTTATAGGAGTCGGATTACTGTTTTTCTATGTTATTGATAAAAAAATGGAAGTAAAAATTGAGTCAGACCTCAATGCCCGCAGGGAACAAGTGGTTCTTAACCGATTTTAATTAACAAAACAGAATAAAAATGAAAATCAAGACCATTACCGCAATAATTGCCATTATTTTTATGTCAAACATATCCGCTATGGCGCAAAAGACAATAGCTAAGGCTACCAAAGGCAAATTTCTTTTTGGAGTAGCTGTTAACATGCAACAGGTTAACGGCAATAACCCCATAGAATCAGAATTGATTGCCAGGGAGTTCAATGCCATTGTTGCCGAAAACTGCATGAAACCACAGCCGATTCATCCGCAGGAAGACAAATACCACTGGACAGATGCAGACAAATTTGTGGCATTTGGAGAAAGAAACAAGCAGGCTATAACAGGGCATTGCCTTATCTGGCATTCTCAGATAGGCAGGTGGTTCTTTATAGATGAAGAAGGTAAGGATGTTTCCCCGGAAGTTCTCAAGGAACGCATGCGTCAACACATTACTACAGTTGTAGGTCGGTATAAAGGTCGTGTGAAAGGCTGGGACGTTGTAAACGAGGCCTTTGAAGACGACGGCACATACCGCAAAAGCAAATTCTACCGGATACTGGGCAAGGACTTCATCAAATATGCTTTTCAGTTTGCCCATGAAGCCGACCCGGATGCAGAATTGTACTACAATGATTATAATGTAGAAACTCCCGCAAAATGCGATGCGATTGTGGAACTTGTAAAAGAACTCAGGGCGGCAGGATGCAGAATTGATGCGGTTGGTTCCCAGGGACACATGCACATGGATGATCCTACACTTGAAGCGACAGAGACCAGCTTAATGAAACTCAAAGCTGCCGGTGTGAAAGTTCATATTACTGAATGGGATATTTCAATTCTTCCAAGTCCGTATTCCGGTGCGAACATTTCTGCCCGCTTCACCTATTCAAAGGAGATGGATCCCTATCGTGAAGGTGTTCCCGACTCAGTTCAACAGGCATGGAACAAACGCGTACTTGATATGTTCGAACTCTTTCTGAAGCACAATGATGTGGTTGATCGCGTCACACTGTGGGCATTGAACGACTCCACATCATGGCTGAACAATTTCCCTATCCGTGGAAGAAAGGATTATCCTGTGCTTTTCGACCGCAATAACCAGCCCAAGAGCGTGGTTGATGACATGATTATAATGGCAAAAAAATACAAGCGAAAAAGATAAAGAAGCTTACCCGGATCACATCTGATGACCGTAAATAATACAGAAGAAAATAAATTATAAGGAGAAACACAATGTCAAAGGAGAGAGATGATTTTGTTGCAGCGAAAATCGCGAAAATGAGCCTGCTGGAAAAATGCGGCCAGCTGCTGACCTTCACCTGGAGAGGAGCTATCCCCACACCATCGGGGATCGAACAAATTACAAAACTGCATGCAGGCGGCATTTGTCTGGAACCATATGCACTCGAAACATGTAAAAATCTGTATTGGGGACGCTCGCAGGTTGATCCTAATTTTAAAAAGCCCGATGATTATTTCGACATTGCGCACACATGGTTCAATTCCCGCGCCTTTGGCGTGAGTGTAACGCCTGAAGAACTCACCGAAGCGCTCAATAATATGCAGAAAATTGCTTTGAACCGGCCTTCGGGAATTCCTCTGCACGTTACAATTGATATGGAAGGTGATTTCAAGAACGATTATACAGCAGGCGGTGTGCTTCAGTTTATTCCTCCGATGGGTATTACAGCCATCGGGGATGTGGATCTTGCTTACAAAATAGCAAATCTGATGGGCCGTCAAATGGCCGCAATTGGCGTAACCCAGTTCTATCATCCGGTATGCGATGTAAATATCAATCCGCTGAATCCCGAGATTGGCGTCCGGTCATTCGGTGATGATGTAAGCGTTATCTCAAAATTCATTGATGCTACTGTCCGGGGATATGAGGATGCAGGTATCACTGCAACTATTAAACATTTTGCCGGTCGTGGTGATTCGGCGACTGACGCGCATGATGTACTCGATGTGTGCCGCGGCGATAAAAAGCGCATGCAGGAAGTTGAGTTGGCTGCATTTCAGGCAGGTGTCGATGCCGGCGCATCGGCCCTTATGACAGCACATACCATTTTCCCGGCTTATGATGATGAGTACCCGGCTACCCTTTCCAAAAAGATCCTTACCGATTTGCTAAGAGGTGAAATGGGATTTGATGGTATCATTGTTTCCGACGCCATCGGTATGGCCGCAATCCTTAAAAAATGGCCACTCCCGCTCGCATGTGCCATGGCGATCAAAGCAGGTGTTGACACTATCCTGCTCAAAGCTGACGACGAATCCCGCTCACAATGTCTGTTTGGTATCAAGAGCGCCGTTGAAAACGGAACTTTGCCTGAAGAGCGCGTGAACGATGCTGTCCGCCGTCTGCTATGCAGGAAATACGATCAGGGTCTGTTCGAAAAAGCCGGCAAGATGGATCCGGCCGAAACCGCCAAAATTGTCAGGAACAAGGAAAACAGGGACTTTTCCTGGGAAGTTGCGCACAAAGCTCTGCTGGTAGTCCGCGATGACAAAAAACTGCTGCCCCTGAGCAAAGACAAGAAAATCCTGGTGATCGAGCAAACAATCCCCTATGAATTCCTCGGAAAGGATTTGTACAGTCATGCCCATATGTTCTGCGAGCAAATGGTCAAGCATTCCACTAACCTGATTCTTGATGACACCCCGTTCCATGCTGAAGAGGAGGACATCGAAGAAGCGCTGCGACTTGCAAAAGAAGCTGACCTGGTGGTCATGACCAACTACTACGCACGTATTGAAAAGCGCGGCAATAATACCCATCTGGTCAAAGCCCTTAAGGCCGCGGGTCATACGGTGGTGGTCGTTACAAACTTCCCGTACAGGAAGGGAACAACTACTGTAGCCGATGCTGTCGTATGTAATTTCTCGGGTACACCCGATTCAATCAGGGCTTCAGTTGATCTCCTTTTCGGAGCAATCAAACCTTATCCTACCACCAAGATGCCGATTGATCTGAGTGCTGAACAGAATCTGCCGGAAGAACCAGATCCCGCCCCCAGAAAATCGCAGGAGAAAAAACCCGGTAATGTATGGGGAGGGAAGTGCTGAGACTTATAATACGGAAAGATTAAACTAACATGCTGAGCGCCGGTGAAGATTATTAATTCAACACTGGCGTTCAGATTAATCCCAGGGGTGAAACTGTCTGCAAATTGCCCTCATTTTATATTTATTATTACGAAAACTAAGCGAGAATAAAATGACAAAATCAACATCCTTTAACATTCAGGATATCTACACAATCAATGGCAATGAAATCGCAAAAATTTATGAAGAGAATTTCATGTCAGTGCATTTCCAGGGAATGTCCAAATGTCTTCAGTTTCCTCATACTGTGGCATTGCAAGGCGCACCTACCTGTTCGATAGGTATTTCACCGTATGGTTTATATAACCGGTTTAACGATGCCGGTCGCCTTATCCTGCTGAATCAGAAAGCGGTTCAGTTCGGCTCAGCGCCCTATATTCGTATTGGTGATGATTGTATAATGCTGACGCAGAAACTGCCGGGTGAAACTGAACTCCCCGATGATATCCCGGCAGTTAAAAACTACTATCCTGCTCCGGTTGAGAAAGAGAACATTGCAATGACAATTGCAACTCCCTCGCTGGAGATTGCCTATAAATTTGAAAATGTGAAAGTCGTCAGAAGACTGATTTCTCCTTTATTATCCGGGGGAGAACAGACATTGATGCCCCTCGGGGTTGAAGAATATGCAGTTGAAAACGTTACCGGATATGAACAACAGGTCACACTCGTAATACCAAGGCCATCACTGGTCAATCTCCAGGAAAAGGAGCTCAAACCCACCGATCAGGACAGTGTTTTTGTAGCTACTGCTGCAGTTAACGGACAGAAACATGAAGAGTTCCGTCTGGAAGGTATCCGTGGTGTAATTATGGGCAGCAATGACAGTCAGAACAGGATGGCGATAGCTGTTGCAGACGTTCCGGGTGTTGCCGTGGATACCCAACCCTATTTCTGTCTCAATAAATACTCCGGTGACCTTCTGCTGAGCAGTGATGGCAGCTTTTATGAAAAACGGCAACCTGTTATCCGCAGTGATTATGGGGCAGCTGTCAGTCTGACGTTTACGCTGGGACCATTTGAGTCAAAGACTGTTCCTTTCGCTGTGGCTCTTGATTTCCCCGTACAGGATTATATTGACGGAACTACTTTTGAAAGAAAATATGTAAAGAACTTTTCAAATGCTGAGACGCGAATCCTGGACCTGGTAAAAATTGCGTTGACCAGTTACCCGAAATGGTGGAAACGTACCATTACAATCCAAAAACGGATCTTTGATCTGATCTCTGCCTCTTCTTCCTACAAGGAAGACCGCGAAGGAGCATTGCGGCTGACAAGGTTAATGCTGAATGAACTTCATTTTCCATTGTCCAACGCCATCGTCTGGGTAGATGATGAAAACGGTGAGAGGGCCCGGTTCCTGGAATGTTTTGACTATGCATATATCGATCCTTCGGATGTGGATTGGTATTCGATGGTATTGCTGATGCTTTTCCCAAAGGTCGAAAAAGACCTGTGCCAGGCATTTATCAATTCCATCGAGGCGGTAGATCCGACACCGCGATGGTATCATCACCACGCTTCTTTTGTGCAGGCACAGATGCATTTTAATGAACACCGCGAGGAATACGAAGGCGTATCACTTAGGCAGATCCGTGATGATTTCAAGACCAAAGGCAGTGTCGCCCATGATGTCGGTGCCATGCCCAAAGGTCATCCGCTGCGCAACGTGAGTGACTATGCATGGTACAATAATAATTACTGGGTCGATCTGTATCCCAAACTGATGATGCGTGTGTTACGCAATGTAAAATTCACAGGGGATATGGAATTTCTCAGATCGAACTGGGAAACGATGAAGTTCGGACTGGAATCGTTGCTGAAACTTGATTTTGACAACGATGGGATCCCTGAAGGTCATCCGGACGATGTTAAAAATACTTTTGATAACCTTGTGCTTTTCGGCGCTGATGCATATGATGCAACTCAATTCCTGGGAGGATGCCAGGCATTGATCAAAATGGCCCGGATGCTTGGTGAAAAGGCTGATGAGGAATACCTCCAGAAAAAGTACGATAAAGCATGGAACAGTTTTGAGAAATTATGGCGCGAGGATGTAAATAAAAAAGGTGAGAAACTTGAATATTACGTTACCTGTTTTGATCCTGAATCAGGAAATACGAATACGGATGTATGGACCAATCAGCTTGACGCTTTATGGTATCTGACAGCTATTGGCGAGCCTCCCGCAATTCCGGAAGAACGGGTTAAAAAGATTCTCAAGGCTGTTTATGACACAAATCGCTCGTTTATGGGCTGGGCCATGTGTAAAACCAAAGATGGAGAGCCAGTTGAATCTGAACAGGGGCAGGATGTGTATACCACTACGAATTATGTTTTCGCCCAGTTGCTGGATTATTACGGTATGGTCGAAGAAAGCAAAGAGGTTTACAAACATATGGATCGCGTAGTATTTAACTATGCAAATACACTGACAACTCCGGATAATCTCCGGGCAGAGCTGGAGCTTGAAGCCGGTGAAAAAGAACCCTGCCCGCATTATATAGTGGCAGCATATCCCCGGCCCGGTGCTATATGGTCACACCTGGTGATGAACCACATCAAGGATCTGCAGGCGAAAAACAAGACCATGACAATCGGGCCGGAAGACCTGATGCCTTTCTATCCCTGGTTGCTGAGTGACTCGGAAGAATAAACTAAACAAACCCTTATTACTTTAATGAACATAAAAATCAGAAGTCGGTTGGTATGACAAAAAAATATGATATCACATTTGTCGGGCACATGTGCTATGATGAGATCGTTCCGTTCGGAGGAACGCCACGTGTAGCTCCGGGAAGCGCTGTCTTATGCGGGGCCATGGTTGCTGCAAGAGTTGGCAGGAAGGTTGCCGTAGTTGCTAAAATGGCCATGAAGGACGAGGAGATCCTTCAGCCCATGAAAGATCTGGGCATTGATTGTTATCTTATTCCCAGCGCAGAAACTTCGTATAACAGGGTTGTACACTTTTCTGCAAATGTCGATGAACGTGAAATGACCCTTATCAAATCGGCCGGGATAATCGATATTAAGGAGATTCCTGAATTGGATTCAACATGTGTTCACCTGGCGGGAATTTCGGATACCGAATTTGACATGCCACTCATGAAGGAGATGAAAGCCAGAAACTTCCCAAGCCTGTCGGTTGATATGCAGAGCTTTGTTCGCCATATCAATCCCGTGACAAAAAACCACGAGTTCAGTGACGTGGCAGAAAAAAAGGAAATTGCCGCAATGATGGACAAACTGAAACTGGATGTTGTGGAAGCCAAACTTCTAACCGGCACGGATGATCTTGAAAAAGCTGCAATAATCGTTGAATCATGGGGTTGCCCCGAAGTTTTAATCACACATTCCGAAGGAGTGCTTGCGAGGGTCAAAGGGGAAACATATTATGAAAGATTCTCCAACAACAGTGTAGCTGGCAGAACCGGCAGGGGTGATACAACATTTGCTGCATACCTCTCACACAGATTGGATCACAATGTTCGGGAGTCGTTGAAGTTTGCTGCTGCTCTTGTATCAATAAAAATGGAAACACCCGGCCCGTTTAGCGGAACACTTGATGATGTTTATAAAAGACTGAAAGAAAAACATTCTTGAAAAGGCCAGATATAACCGGGCCGGCTACTGCTACTGCCAGACGGCCTGCAAAGAACTGCACCGCAGTTGCACCGTCACCGGGACTAATCTTCTCTTTAGCAGATAGTTTTCCTGTTTCCGATTGCATAATCATTTAGTTATTTTTAGATACGCAACCGATTGCAAAAAAATAGTTCAGAAAATTTCAAAAATAGCGGTATTCTTACTTATTTTGAAGAATTATGACCGGAATGAAGAAAAAGGCCGAGGTCACCATCTATGATATCTCCAGGGCGCTGAATATCTCGGCATCAACGGTCTCGCGCGGCCTGAACAACAGTCCGCAGGTCAGGAAAGACCTGCGGAAAAAAATTATGCAGACGGCACAGGAGATGGGATATCAGCACAATAAGTTTGCCGCTAACCTGAGACAGAAAAGGACAAGGACACTGGGGGTAGTCATACCCCGGATAGACAGCCACTTCATGTCATCAGTCATCTCAGGTATGGAGAAAGTGGCCAATAATGCCGGTTACCAGCTTCTCATCAGCCAAAGCGAGGAGTCGGCCAGACTTGAGGAGGCAAATATCCATGCACTATTCAACAGCCGGGTAGACGGCATGCTGGTATCACTCTCCTATGAAACAAAAAACAGCGACGGATTCAGAAACATCTTCCGGAAGAATATTCCCCTGGTCTTCTTTGACAGGGTGCTGGTATGCAATAACTGCGTCAGTGTCATAATAGACAACTACCTGGCAGGATATGAGGCCACCGACCATCTTATCCGGCAGGGGTGCAAAAAGATAGTGCATGTTGCAGGAAGCCTGAACAGGAATGTGTACAATGATCGATACAGGGGTTACAGGCAGGCATTGTCTGACAACTCCCTTCCGTTTGACGAGAAGATGCTCATAGTGACCGATCTGGGTGATGGCTCAGGGGTGACCATACTTAAACATCTGCTGAACAACGGAACAATGCCTGACGGTATCTTCACAGCCAATGACAACTCGGCCGTCTCACTCATATGCGAGCTGAAGAAGAAGGGGTACCGCATCCCTGATGATATTGCTGTTGCCGGATTCAATGACGATCCCGTTTCACGGATAGTTGAACCCAATCTTACAACTGTGCATTACCCGGGCAGGGCAATGGGAGAGGTGGCCGCCTCAACCATGATAAGGATACTCGAGGGCACACAGTACGAAAAGGTGAACACTATAACCCTGACACATGAACTCATTATAAGGCAGTCGTCACTCAGGTCAGGCAAAGAATGATACATATGACAAGGAGATCATTGCTGGTAATATTACTTCTGGCGCCCATGCTGGTGACGCTGAGAGATGACGGGCAGTTTGAGCATGTAGGGCAGATGCTCGGGATACAGGCTGCAGAGGCCCGCTGTGGGAAGGATGCCTGCCTCCTCTATTATCAGACATTCTCACGGATGCCCTTCCCTGAAGGGGTTGAGCAACCACTGCATAGCCTGGAATATTACCGCGGTTTGAGATTCCATTATGTTCCCGGCATTTAGTTATTGTTGAACAAAGCTTACCTGACCTATGAATGACAGACACTGGGAGACCCTTTTAAAGGTTATCAACGGAGAAAAAACAGAAGAGAGGCCTGTGGGATTCATCATTGACAGTCCATGGCTGCCCGGCTGGCATGGAACAACAATCCTTGAATACTTTGCTGACCCTGTCACCTGGTTCGAGGCTAACCTCCACGCCCAGGAAGCTTTTCCCGATGTGATGTTCCTTCCGGGCTTCTGGTCCGAGTATGGGATGTGCACAGAACCTTCGGCGTTCGGAACCAAAATGGTATGGACTGAGAACGACTTTCCCCACCCGGTTAAACTGAACTGCTCCACCGAAGCCATCTCGGCATTGACAAAACCCAGCGTGAAGACTGACGGTCTGCTGCCCTTTGTCATAAGCCGAATGGTGAAATATGAAGATAAGGTTAAGGCAAGCGGATGTCACTACCGCTTTGCCATCAGTCGCGGGCCACTCAATATTGCTTCCTTTCTGTTCGGAACTACGGAGTTCATGATGGCGCTGGCGGTCACCCCTGACGAGGCACAGCAGGCACTGACGGTGATTACTGACTTCGTTATTGACTGGCTGGAACTGCAATTTGAAAAGTTCCCTGATATACAGGGAGTTCTGCTCCTGGATGATATTGTGGGTTTTCTGGGGCAGCCTGACTTTGAGACCTTCGTGCTGCCTCACCTGAAAAGAATATACGGCACTTTCAACCCGAAGGTTGGTTTCTTTCACAATGATGCTCCGGGCGTGATTACAGCCCAATACCTTAAGCAGATTGGTATCAACCTGTTCAACTTCAGCTTCAATCATCCTATCACGGAGATAAGAAAACTTGCCGGTGAAGATGTCATCCTTCTGGGCAACCTGCCGCCAAGAGATATTCTTGCCATGGGTTCAACAACCGAGGTGGAGGCGGGCGTGATCAGCATGATGCGTGAAGCCGGCAACACGAAGGGAATAATCTGGTCATGCGGGGGAGGAATGCCTCCTGATGCTCCTACGGAAAATATCCGTACATTTATCACGACAGTGAGAAATTTTTCCTAACACAGAAACCGTATGCTATTATTAGGTATTGACCTTGGCAGCTCATCGGTGAAGGTATCCGTTATTGACGGAGAGACCGGCAGGGCTTTATCATCATCATCATATCCGCCAACAGAGATGAAAATATCCGCTCCCTATCCCGGCTGGGCCGAGCAGGATCCGGAAGAGTGGTGGAGCAACTTTACCCTGGCTCTGGCAGCATGCCTTAAACCTCTGGGACCAAAGCGAAAAGACGTTGGCGCCATCGGCATCTCCTACCAGATGCATGGCCTGGTGGCCGTGGATAAAGATAAAAAGGTGCTTCGCCCTTCAATCATATGGTGTGACAGCAGAGCTGTGGAGACAGGTGAAAGGGCGTTTGACAGGCTGGGAAGGGACTTCTGCCTGCATCACCTGCTCAACTCCCCGGGTAACTTCACAGCTTCCAAACTGGCGTGGGTCAGGGAGAATGAGTCTGAGGTCTTTAATAAGATACACAAGATCATGCTTCCAGGTGACTACCTGGCCATGAGGATGACCAATGAGATCAGAACCACCTTCTCAGGCCTCTCCGAAGGGATCTTCTGGGACTTCATGCGCAATGAGGTCTCCGAAGAGTTGCTTGATTATTACGGCATTGATCCTGCCCTCCTGGCTGAGCCTGCCGGGTCATTCTCCATACAGGGAGAGCTGACAGGCCGTGCTGCTGAGGAGCTTGGACTGCCAGCCGGCATACCCGTCTCCTACAGGGCCGGTGATCAGCCTAACAATGCGCTGTCACTCAACGTGCTGCAGCCGGGAGAGGTGGCCACCACGGCAGGCACTTCAGGTGTCATCTACGGGGTCACTGACAGAACCCAGTTTGACCCGATGTCACGGATCAACACTTTCCTGCATGTCAATCATACGGAGAGGCTGAACCGGCTGGGAGTGCTGTTGTGCATCAACGGCACGGGGATACTGAACTCCTGGCTCAAGAAGAACACGGGAGCGGGGCTGACCTATCCTCAAATGAATGACATAGCTGCTTCTGTGGATCCCGGCAGCGACGGTCTGTTTATCCTGCCCTTCGGCAACGGGGCGGAGAGGATGTTGCGTAACAGGGATATCGGTGCCTCTGTCCATGGACTCAACTTCAACATTCACGGGCAGGGTCATCTCTACCGCGCAGCCCAGGAGGCTATTGCCTACTCCTTCCGCTTCGGGCTTGAGATAATGAAGGAGACAGGTATCAACCCCACCGTTATCCGGGCCGGCGAATCAAACATGTTCCTCAGCAAGGTCTTCCGTGATATACTCTCAAGCCTGACATCCACGGTGATCACCTTATATAATACTGACGGATCGGTAGGCGCTGCCCGAGGGGCAGGAATAGGATGCGGCTATTTCAAATCTGAGCAGGATGCTTTTGAAGGGCTTCAGGTCACCGGATCCAGTGAACCTGACAATCAGCTCTCCATGATCTATGACGCAAAATACATGGAATGGCTCGAGATACTTCAAAATTACTTTTACGAATAATAATAATAACATTATGGCAAAAAAGAGCAAAAGTGAAATCTTTCCCGGAATAGGGAAAATCAAGTATGAGGGCAGGGATTCAAAGAACCCCCTCGCATTTAAATGGTATGATCCCGAGGCAAAGGTGGGCGGCAAGAAGATGGAGGATGTCCTTCGCTTTGCGATAGCTTACTGGCATTCATTCTGCGGTGACGGCCTCGACACCTTCGGTGCAAAGACACGGGATTTCCCGTATGACGGCCTCGAGGGTGATGACAGGATCAAAGTCAAGCTTGACATGGCATTTGAGTTTTTTGAAAAGATCGGAGCGCCGTACTATTGCTTCCATGATACTGACCTCGTGGGTGACGGATCTGTATTTGAGATTGAAAAACGTCTTGAGAAATGGGTGCCTGTGATAAAGGCAAGGCAGAAGGAGACAGGCATGAAGCTTCTCTGGGGAACGGCCAATGTCTTCGGCAATCCCAGGTACATGAACGGTGCAGCCACCAATCCCGATTTTAATGTCTTGACCAATGTGGCCGTACAGTTGAAGAACGCCATTGATGCCACCATAGCGCTGGGCGGACAGGGTTACGTTTTCTGGGGCGGACGTGAGGGTTATCTCACACTGCACAACACTGACATGAAGCGTGAGGTTGATCACCTGGCCATGATGCTCACTCTGGCGCGTGACTATGCCCGCAAGAAGGGATTCAAGGGCTCCTTCTATATTGAGCCCAAGCCAATGGAACCCACCAAGCACCAGTATGACTATGATGCTGCAACGGTTGTTGGCTTTTTGCGTCACTACGGACTTGACAAGGACTTCAAGCTCAACGTTGAGGTCAATCATGCAACCCTTGCGGGCCACTCTTTCCAGCATGACCTGCAGGTGGCTGCCGATGCCGGGATGCTGGGAAGCATTGATGCCAACAGGGGCGACTACCAGAACGGCTGGGACACCGATGAGTTCCCAACCAATATCAATGAGATTACCGAAGCTATGCTGGTTATTCTCATGGCCGGTGGCTTCAAGACCGGCGGCATCAATTTCGATGCCCATGTGAGGCGTAACTCCACCGATCCTGAGGATCTCTTCATTGCCCACATCAACGGCATGGACACCTTTGCCAGGGGTCTGGTCATTGCTGACCGCATTCTCAGGGACTCTGATTATCTTAAGATGCGCAAAGCGAGGTATTCATCCTTTGACAAAGGCAACGGTGCTCTCTATGAGAAGGGCAAGCTGACCCTCGAGGATCTGCGCAGCCTGGCCACGAAGGCAGGTGAACCGAAGAAAATCAGTGGCAAACAGGAGCTATACGAGCAACTGATAAACATGTACATCATCTGATAAGGCGATGGCCCTTTTCACTCCCCTGCGCCGCTGGCAGCCTGCATTCAGACCTTTCAGCCGGCAGCCGGCCGGGAGACGTTTGCTTGCCCTGACAGAAAGGGTGGTCAAGGGTCCCCTCTTCGGATGCAGGATGTGTGGCAACTGCCTCCTCCAGGAGACAGCCTTCATATGTCATATGGCCTGCCCCAAGGGACTGAGGAACGGTCCCTGCGGAGGAGTGAACAATGGTTATTGCTATGTTGATCCCACCAGGCGGTGCGCCTGGTATCTGATATATGAACGGTCACGGAGGATGCACCGTGAGCACAAGCTGCTCGAAGTGCTTCCTCCTGTTGACTGGGACAGGGCCGGCACGGAGACATGGGGAGAAGTGGTGCGGGTAGCCCGGAAGGCAGGATTCAGGAAGATATTCATCCCATCCGCCAGAGAAGGAAAGAAGCTGGGGGAGGTGCTGGAGGAAAAGATCTTCAGGCCCATACGTCAGCCCGACTGGTGGCAGGGAGATTCGGAATATCATCCGCCTGCAGTGACTGAACCGCAATCGGCTCTCGAGAGAGAGCTGCGCAGCGGCCGTTTTGTCATCACTGCTGAGGTGACTCCTCCGCTGAGCGCTGCCACAGGGAGGCTTAAGGAAAAGATAATGCTGGTTAAACCCTGGGTTGCAGCTGTCAACTTCACTGACGGATCATCAGCGGTGCCGAGGATGTCAAGCGCCGCATGCTCCTCGGTGGCGGCTTCGCTGGGCGTTGATCCGGTGTTGCAGATCTCTGCCCGAGACAATAACCGCAATAGCCTGCAGTCGCTGGCCATTGGTGCCAATGCCATGGGGGCGTACAACATCCTGTGCCTCTCCGGTGACAGCCCGCGTGTCGGGCCCGCCCCCCGCAGTAACATGAATATCAATGATCTGGATTCGGTGCAGATGCTCTGGATACTGAGGAGAATGAGAGATGAGGGCATCTATCTTGACGGGAGGCAGATAAAGAACAGACCCCGGATATTCCTGGGAGCAGCGGCAGCACCCTATGCCATGGATCCGGCCATGCAGGCCATCCGTATAAGGAAGAAGATAAATGCCGGGGCACAGTTCCTGCAGACGAATCTTGTTTTTGACCCTGACAGCCTCGATCCGTGGCTGGAGCAGATGGACAAGGAGGGTCTGCTGGATAAGGTCTTTATCCTTGCCGGCGTATGCCCTCTTAAGTCGCTCAGACTGGCACGCTATCTTAATGATAATATCCCGGGAGTGAACGTGCCGGAAGAGGTCATGAGGCGTCTGGCCGACGCGGGAGACCATTTTGCAGAGGAGAGCATCTCTATCACCGTTGAGAACGTAGAAAAGCTCAGGGGGAAGAGAGGCGTGAGCGGAGTGCATATCATGCCGCTCGGTTGGGAGGAGGCAATCGCTCAGGTAATTGACAGGGCTGGCCTCATGCCCGGATTAATTACCCCATAATGAAAATTTTGCCTTTATATAGGCAGCGGCAGGTCTGAAGCCTGCCGCTCCTGCCCGATAATACATTTTCTGCCTGTAAAACAGCAGCCGCAGGTCTGAAACCTGCCGTTACGGTTATATCATGTAAATAATCTGATCAATAGAATTTATATCTCAGATCCTTTACCTCCTTCTTGTCACGGATGGCCTGGTAGGCTTCATATGATGCACGGATCTGGTAGCTGGAGTTCATTCTCTCCTTGACCATGGCCAGCTCTTCAGCTGCGGCAGGAGTGGCATCGCTGACCACGAACATATACACTCCGTTATTTCCTTCTACGGGTTTTGATAATACCCCTGTTTCTGATGCTGAGGCTGCAGAGATGAGAGCAGGCTCTATGCCGGCTCCCGGTACCGAGTATGATCTGAAGTTTATGCCGCTGGCATCCTGCACCGAGGTGCTGTAGTGCGCTGCAATCTCATTGATGGTTTTGCCTTCGGAAGCAAGCTTCTTCATTTCATCGGCAATGATTTCTGCCTTCTTCTCCCTGGCCAGGATGAACCTGATATCCGTTGCCACATCATCCACCGGGGCAATACCCTCCTCCTGAACCCTTGTGCAATAGGCTACAACATACTTGTCAGGCAGCTCAAACACTGCCTGGCTGCTGTTGTCAAGTACAATGGCGCCGGCCTTGCTGTTCTGAAACAGAGCCATTACAAGGCCTCTTGACTGTGTCAGGCCGGGAAGTTCTTTCTGATCCGGTGTGACATTCATGGCCAGCTTCTTATCCAGGTTGCCCTCTGCAACGGCATTGTTGAACTTCTCGTAAGTGTCATTGGTGCCTGCAAACTGGGAAGCTTCCGAATAGATACGCTGGGTGGTGGTACTGCTCGGAATAACCATCCGGTCAACCACCCCGATGTCATATTTCCTGACCCTGCGGCTCTGGTCAATGATTTTGATGATATGTACCCCGTAGGTTGTTTCGGCAGTGACTATGTCTCCCTTTCTGTTGGTGAAGCATGCATTGTTAAATGGTGTGACCATCATTCCTTCACTGAACCATCCCAGGTCACCGCCCACCTGTGCTGATCCCTGGTCATCGGAATTGACCATGGCGAGAGCATTGAAGTCGGCTCCGCCTTTGACAAGGGCAATCAGGCTGTCGGCTTCCTTCCTGGCCTGTGCAAGGCTCCTTGCAGGGTTAGGGCTGAGCAGTATGTGTGCTGCCCTGACAGAATCGGGACGCTCGGCTATATCTGCTATGCGTGCAAGCTTGTAGGCGCCCTCCTCAAGCCAGGGGCCCATTACCGCTGATTTATCTCCTGACTCTGCCAGCGGACGCAGGCTCTCAGGAAGCTCCTGCAGTGACTGGTAGAAACCCTGATGGCGCGTATCTGCAGTCAGATTGATATATTGCACAAGATCAGTAGCTGCCGCAAAGTTCTCCTTCTCGTTCTCTGCCCATGTCTCGGTCTCCTTCATGTCAGATTCTGAAGGAGCAACATCAAAGACAATATATTCAATATCCCTGGTAGCACCCCTCTTGTAATTATCCTTATGCTTTTCATAATAGCTCTTTATCTCATCCTGGGAGACCTTTACGAGGCTGTCAGGAATGACTGCATAATTCCGCACTATGTAGCTGAAATTGACAGTGTTGGTTGCAAGACTGTTTTCAAACTCTGACTGTTTGCCGGTTACATAGAGACCTTTTGACATCAGGTTCACCAGCTTGGTGTTGAGCCTGTCATTTATGATCTGGTCTTCAAAGAAGAGCCAGTATCTCTTTGTTGCATCATCCGTCTCGGTGGCTTTCAGGAAATTGACCAGGAATGACGAGTTGAACATGCCGGTATTGGGGTCAGTAAAAAGCTGCCTGACAATGGGGTGGGGATTTTCGCCAAAGACAAGCATCTCCACCTCGTCAGGACTGACCCCGAGGCCTGTCTTGCGGTAAGTCTTGTCCATCAGCTTCTCGGAAAGCATCTGCTGCCATACCTGTTCCCTCAGGCTCTGCATCATCTCATCATTCACCTCTGAGGTGCCTGACATCTTATAGATATCAACAAGGTCCTGCACACGGGCTTCATAATCCTGGTATGATACTGTCTCCCCGTCAATAAGTGCCAGCTGATAATATTTGTCTGCCTTACGGCGCTGGGAGGTATTGTTCCCAAAGAAATCACTTACTACAAAAAGAAGCAGGGAAACACCAATCACTATTGCAACAAGCGGACCCGCCTTCTCTCTCAAATCCTGAAGTATTGCCATCTGAATACTATTTAAATAATGAATTTAGCTCTTGAAAAATACAGGCGACAAATATAACAAAAATCAGTTAAACAAAAGGATGCGCTCTCTTCTCATTAAATTTAACTTCCGGTAAACATGATAATTCTCATTTTTAAGGTATGGCACGCTGTAAGTTAATATATTGGAAGAATGAAAAATGAAAAGCCATGTCCAGGAATCTGAGAGGCCTCTCATCCAGAAAAGGTCTGGAAGACAGCCTTTATGAGAATATTGCCGGAGCGGTACCGGAGGGCCGGAATCACCCTGAAGAAAGACTGAAAGCGATAGCCGGCGAGTTCATGACAGGTGACGCTGCCGTCCTGAGTGCCAGTTCCTTTTATGATTTTCTGCAGCCTGCCCATCATGCGAAAAAGGTTTATATGTGTGACGGCACTGCCTGTCTGACATCAGGGAAGAGTGATGAGGTAAAACGAAGCCTTCTGAAAAGCTACGGTGAGAATGAGATTGGCGTTGTGACATGCCTTGGTCATTGTCATTCCAATGATGCTTTCATGGTCAACGGGGAGATACGGCTATGCCATAACGGCGACCATCCCGCAAACGTGAGAGTAAGCTCCAATACCGACATGCCGGTGCTGATCACTCCCACAGGTGATGTCGGGGAGTATTACAAACTGGCACGATTGTGGATTGGCAGGGCAGAGCATGCCCTGAAGGAGCTGGAGGTGTCAGGATTGAGGGGTCGGGGCGGCGCAGGCTTTCCGTTCCATGTCAAGGTGCGCTCATCACGTGATGCAGCGGCTGACAGGAAATATGTTGTATGCAACGGCGATGAGGGTGACCCGGGAGCCTTCTCAGACAAATGGTTGCTTGAGGAGAGACCGTACTCAGTACTGTTCGGGATGCTGATGACCGGCATCATTACCGGCGCGGATACGGGTGTGGTATATATCAGGGGAGAGTACCCGCTGGCAGTGAGAAGGGTACGTGAAGCTGTCAGCCAGCTCGGGATTGCCGGTATAGCCGTCGGCGAGGACGATGATCCGGTCTCAGGGTTCCGGTTTCATGTGGTGGAGGGCTCAGGCGCATACATCTGCGGTGAGGAGACCTCCCTGCTTAACTCCATTGAAGGGTTGCGCCCCGAGGTGCGCACACGCCCGCCCTTCCCGGCAGTATATGGTCTCTTCGGCAGGCCGACGGTGCTGAGTAACGTGGAGACATTCGCAAATATTCACTATATCCTTGAGAAAGGAGGGAGAGCCTGGGCTGCCATGGGCACTGAGAAGTCGCCCGGCACGAAGCTGGTATCGCTTGACGGCGCGTTTAACAGGGCCGGACTGCTGGAAGTGAAGATGGGTACTCCGTTAAGAAGAGTCATTGACGAGATGGGAGGAGGAACAAGATATCCCGTCAAGGCATTCCAGGTGGGAGGACCTCTCGGAGGCCTGGTGCCGGCATCAAAAATTGATGACCTGACCCTTGACTTTGAATCGTTTGCCCGTGAGGGGTTCCTTCTTGGCCATGCGGGGATAGTCTCTGTTCCTGAAGATTTTCCAATGATAAGGTTTCTTGAACATCTGTTTGAGTTTACCAGGAAGGAGTCGTGCGGCAAGTGCTTCCCCTGCAGGCTGGGTTCAGCACGTGGCCTCGAGCTGCTGTCCGGTGCCGTTGCCGGGAAAGAGAAGATTGACCGCCAGCTGTTTGATGATCTCCTGGATACAATGCAGCTTGGTTCGCTCTGCGCACTGGGAGGAGGACTGCCGCTGCCGGTGAAGAATGCACTTCAATACTTCCGCGATGAACTGAAGGAATATTTCACAAATGAAGAGGCATGACCATGGAAAAGATTGCATTTATTGATAACAGGCCTTATGTGATCAGGGAGGGTGAAACCATCCTTGAGTTTGTCCGAAGAAACTCCGGTCATGAGCTTATACCTACTCTCTGCCAGGCTGATAACCTGGAGAACTATGGTTCATGCCGCATCTGCTCCGTGGAGGTGGCCCTGAAGGAGGACGGGCCCGGTAAGGTGATGGCATCATGCCATACACCCGTGGCTCCGGGATATTATATTTATCCTTCCACTGAAAAAATAAAGAGGCTGCGCAGGAATATCCTTGAGCTGGTGCTCTCTGAGTATCCGCCCGACAGACTTGAGCCGGAGACGGGGATGGTGCCGACGGAGTTTCAGAGAGTAGTGGCTGCAGCAGGCATTGAAGAGGTGCGGTACAGGCAGAAGATCACCGTTCATGACAGGGACAGGAGCAGACCATATGTCTGGTCAGATCTTACTGAATGCATTAAATGCTACCGGTGTGTCAGGGCCTGTGATGAGCTGCAGGCCGAACATGTGCTGGGAATATACGGAAGGGGCGACGGAAGCCGGATAATCAAGGGCTTTGATACCTCCTTCCACGATTCGCCCTGCGTATCATGCGGGGCCTGCGTGCAGACCTGCCCTACCAATGCGCTCTATGACCGTTACTCGGCCAAGACCCTCAAGGCTGACGCCATAGTACGCACAACCTGTACCTACTGTGGGGTTGGATGCAACCTCGATGTAAAGGTTATTGACGGGGTGGTGAGGGGCATCCAGGCCCCGCTTGACAGCGCTGCCAACAGGGGTCATACATGCCTCAAGGGCCGGTATGCCTTTGAGTTCTATAACCACCCTGACAGACTGCGCTCACCCCTGGTCAGAAAGGAGGGGGTGCTGACAGAGGTGACATGGGACGAGGCATACGATTATACAGCCCGCAGGTTCAGTGAGATAAAGGAAAAGTATGGCCCTGATGCGCTGGCGGGCATCTCCTCGGCCAGGTGCACCAATGAAGAGAATTACCTGATGCAGAAGTTTTTCAGGATAGTGATCGGCACCAACAACATTGACGGTTGCGCCAGGGTGTGCCATGCCCCCACGGCCATGGGTATGCAGTGGGCTTACGGCACAGGCGCTGCCACCAATTCAATTGATGAACTGTACAAGACAGGTTGCATCCTGATCATTGGTGCAAATCCTTCATCAGCCCACCCGGTGACGGGCGCACGCATCAGGTCCGTGGTGGAATCAGGTACGCCCCTGATTGTCATTGACCCGTTAAAGATAGAGATAGCCAGGCTGGCAAAACATCACCTGCAGATCAATCCCGGTTCAAACGTCGCGGTACTGAACCTCTTTGCATTCTATCTGCTTGCCGAAGGACTTATTGATGAGGAGTTCATCGCCGGCAGGACTGAGGGATGGGATGGTTTCAGAAAATACCTGGAGGCGCTTGACATTGATGAGATGGAGAGGATTTGCGGTGTTGACCGGCATCAGGTGAGGGCTGCAGCCATTGAGTACGGTTCGGCGCCGTCAGCCATGGAGTTTCATGGCCTGGGCGTCACCGAACACTGGCAGGCCACCAAGGCAATCACCCTCATCTCCAATATTGCCATGATGACAGGCAACATAGGCAGGGAGGGGACCGGGGTTAACCCGCTGCGGGGTCAGAACAACGTACAGGGAGCTGCAGACATGGGCATCCAGCCACATCAGGGCGCCGGGTATCTCCCTGTCACCGACCCGGCCAGCATTGAACTGTATAATGCTTACTATGGTTTGGAGCACCCGTCAGTACCGGGCTACCGCATCCCCGAGATGTTCGTTGCCGCCGCCAGGGGCGACCTGAAGGCACTGTGGATCATGGGTGAGGACATTTTGCAGACTGATCCCAATACCTGTCATGTGAAAAGCTCACTCCAGGGTCTTGACCTGCTGGTGGTGCAGGAGCTCTTCATGACCGAGACGGCTCGCATCGCTGACGTCATCTTCCCGGCATCATCCTTCCTGGAGAAGGAAGGCACCTTCACCAATGGCGAACGGCGGATACAGAAAGTTCAGAGGGTGGTGGAGCCGCTTGAAGGAACAAAACCCGATGGCCAGATAGTGGTTGACATGATGAGGAGGATGGGATACAATCAGGATGGATACTCAGCCGATGTCATACTGAAGGAGATTGCCGGTATAGTGCCGTTTTTCAGGGGAGTCAGATGGGATGAACTGGGCAAAAGCGGTAAACAGTGGCCGGTAAGGGAAGACGGAACGGACACAAGGATATTGCATACCGAAACATTCAAACGTGGAAAGGGAAGGTTCCATTCGTGGGATTACGACATCTCACCGGAGCTGAATGAACACGCGGAGCGTTTTCCATATATCCTCACCACCGGCCGGTTGCTGGAACATTACAACAGCGGAACCATGACCCGTCGCACCCCTAACAGTGAGATAGTCACGGAAGACCTGCTGTACGTTCATCCGCTTGACGCGAAGGCCAAGGGGCTGGTGAACGGTGATTATGCAAGGATATTCTCAGCCCGCGGCATAACCACCATGAAGGTAAAGGTGACAGATGTTGTCAAGCCGGGCGTGATCTATACCACCTTCCATTTTCCGGAAGCTGCAATCAATTTCCTTACCAGCGGCATAGGAGATGAATTTACCCTTACTCCCGAGTACAAGGTGGTGGCGGTTGATTTTGAAAAATCACAATACGGGATCTTTACCCGTGCAGAATGCCGTACAATCATAAAAACTGACTAAAAAATCAAAATTACCCCTCAAAAATAGGGGGTAATCAACAAAAAACATATAAATTATCAAAAAATAACCCCAAAAATAGGGGGTGTATTCTGAAATGATCTATTTTTGACAAAAAATCAGATCATGGCAGAATTACGTTTTAGTGCACTAAAGGAGCTTTTCAGCAGGGAGCCTGTTGAAGTTTCCGTTCCGGCCGCGCCGGTTTCCAGCTATTTTTCCGAGAATGTCTTTGACAAGCAGAAGATGGAGCGTTACCTGAGCCGTGAGGCTTACAGGGCGGTGATGACGGCAATTGATGAGGGTACGCCTATTAACAGGCAGATAGCTGATCAGGTGGCTACCGGCATGCAGGCCTGGGCTTTGGAGCATGGGGTGACTCATTTTACGCACTGGTTCCATCCGCTGACAGATGCAACTGCTGAGAAGCATGACTCATTTGTCGGGCGGGGAGAGATGGGCTCAATCATTGAGATATTCTCAGGTGAGGTGTTGGTGCAGCAGGAGCCTGACGCATCGAGTTTCCCCAGCGGGGGTATAAGGAACACATTTGAAGCCAGGGGCTACACGGCCTGGGATGTCTCGTCACCGGCATTTATTGTTGGCAATACCCTATGTATACCTACAGTTTTCGTGTCATACACCGGTGAGGCGCTTGACTACAAGACCCCTCTGCTCCGTTCGCTTGCCGTACTTGACAAGGCTGCCGTGGAGGTGTGTCATCTGTTTGACAAGGATGTAAAAAAGGTTATTGCCACCCTGGGATGGGAGCAGGAGTATTTCCTGATTGACGAGGCGCTTTATTATGCCAGACCTGACCTGATGCTGGCAGACCGCACCCTGATGGGGCATCCCTCTTCCAAGGATCAGCAGCTCTCTGATCATTATTTCGGGTCAATACCTGACAGGGTAAAGGCATTCATGAAAGAGTTCGAGTTTGAGGCCTATAAACTGGGCATTCCTGTAAAAACGCGTCATAATGAGGTTGCTCCGAACCAGTTTGAGTGTGCCCCGGTCTTTGAGGAAGCCAACCTCGCCGTTGATCATAATCAGCTGATAATGGATGTGATGCGGCGGGTAGCCAGGAAGCATAAGTTCAGGGTCCTGTTTCATGAAAAACCCTTCGCCGAGGTTAACGGATCGGGTAAGCACAGCAACTGGTCAATGATGACTGATACTGGTGTGAATCTGCTCTCCCCCGGCAAGAATCCGAAGACGAACATGCAGTTCCTTACCTTCCTGGTAAACGTAGTCAAGGCTGTCAATGACAATCAGGAACTGCTCCGGGCTAGCGTGACCAATGAGAACAACTCGTACAGGCTGGGCGGTCATGAGGCTCCGCCGTCAATTATATCGGTGTTCCTGGGCAGTTACCTCTCTGATATTCTTGACAGAATTGCCAGCAAGGTGAAGGACAAGAAGATGACCCCGCAGGAGAAGACGGAGATCAAGCTGGGCATTGGCAAGATACCGGGGATCTTCCTTGACAATACTGACCGCAACCGCACCTCGCCTTTTGCCTTTACAGGAAACAGGTTCGAGTTCCGGGCCGTGGGCTCGTCGGCCAACTGCAGCTCAGCCATGATTGTGCTTAATGCAGCCGTTGCCCGCCAGCTCATGACATTCGCTGATGAGGTCAATGCCATGACTGATAAGGGCAGAAAACGTGATGAGGCTATCTTCCAGGTACTTAAAAAGTGCATTATCGACTCCAAAAGGATACGATTCGAAGGCGACGGGTACAGTGCGGAATGGCATAAAGAGGCTCGTCGCAGGGGTCTCTCAGCGGAATCCAGCGTGCCCGGGACGTTGAAGGCATACACCACCCCTGAGTCGCGTGGGACACTGGTCGGCACAGGCGTGCTTACCCAACGCGAGCTGGAGAGCAGGATTGAGGTGGAACTTGAAAAGTTCACCAAGAAGCTGCAGATAGAATCACGTGTCCTGGGTGACCTGGCAATAAACCATATTGTACCCACTGCAGTGAATTACATGACCTCTCTGGTGGATAATGTCAGGGGGTTGCGGGAGATTTTTGACGACAATGACTTCCTGCGACTGGCCGGGGCACGCAAGGAACTGATAGTGTCAATTTCTGATCATATATCCATGATAAAGAAACTGGTCACCGAGATGATAGATCAGCGCAGGAAGGCAAATGTCATTGATGACATCTATAAGAAGGCGCTTGCCTATGAATCAAATGTCAAACCTTACCTGCAGGAGATCAGGACTCACATTGACAAGCTGGAGCTGGTGGTTGACAATGAACTATGGCCTTTACCCAAGTACCGCGAGCTTCTTTTTACCAGATAGCAGTTTTTTTTCCATGAGGTTTTTGGTTGGTAATGCCCTTCATAAGGAGGGCATTATTTTTGTGGGCGGTCAAGGTAGCCGGTACTTAATGAAGCATCGGTACGTTAACATAAATAATTACTTTTGCATAAATCAATATGGCGGTCAGAATGAACAGAACAGTTGTTCTTATAATAATAGTTGCCCTGGTGTTTCCATCCCTGCTGCAGGCACAGAAGCAGAAGACCGAGCGTGCCTACGCCGCTTATGAAGCCGGCAGTTATTACGATGCAATAGACCACTTCAAGGATGTCTACTCAAAGACCCGTGACAGGCAGCTGAAGGCTGAGATGGTATTTATGGTATCAGAGTGTTACCGGCTGATTAATGACCCTAAGAATGCTGAATTGTGGTATAAGAGGGCAGTCAGGTCGCCTTTCCCGAAGCCCGAGGCGCAGTATTGGCTGGCAGACAGTTACAAGAAGCTGGGACGTTATCCGGAGGCAATAGAGGAGTTCCGGGCATACCGCCAGCTGGTTCCCGGGGATCCGCGCACCGAGCAGCAGATACGTGCCTGCGAACTGGCTATGGAGTGGCAGGCATCACCGGAAGCATACAATGTGGAGGAGCTGAAGGATGTCAATTCAAGGGATTCTGATTTCAGTCCTGCCTATGCCCGTGATGATCACGGACTGTTATGGTTCACCTCTTCACGTGATGATGCCAGGGGCAACAGGGAACATGGCGCCACCGGCCAGAGCTTTACTGACATATTTGAGACCAGGCTTGACAAGAAAGGCAAATGGAGCACTCCCGTGCCGGTTGATTTTCTCAATACTGAATTTGAGGATGGCACACCTTCCTTCTCATCGGACTACACTGAGGTGTTCTTTACACGCTGCGAGGCGGGCAAGCGTGAGAGCAAGGGGTGCGTGATAATGTATTCAAGCCGTGAGGGAGTCAACTGGAGTGATCCGGAGAAGATTGAGCTCCTGGATGACACGCTTGTGGCTGCTCATCCCGCGCTCTCTCCTGACGGCCAGACTCTCTACTTTGTCTCTGACATGCCCGGCGGACGGGGAGGCAAGGATCTTTATCGTACTACCCGCACCTCGCCGGGCAGCCCCTGGTCTCGCCCCGAGAACCTGGGTACTGATGTCAATACCCGGGGCAATGAGCTGTTTCCTTTCGTTCACGAGGACGGAACCCTTTACTTTGCTTCTGACGGCCATATAGGAATGGGCGGACTGGATATCTTCAGGGCTGTTCCCCAGGGTGGTGACGCGTGGCTGGTTCAGAATATGATGGCCCCGGTGAACAGCCCCGCAGACGATTTTGGAATTACCTTTGAGAGGGGGTCAGAGAAAGGCATCTTCAGCTCTTCAAGGAAAGGCAGGACCGCCGATGACCTTTATACTTTTGAGATGCCGCCTCTGCTCTTCAGCATTACCGGCCTCGTCAGGGATGAGAAGACAGGCCAGCCCGTGGAGGGTGCCACCGTACAGCTCATCGCAAGCGACGGCGCAAACATGCAAACAGAGACAGGCGCCGCGGGTGACTTCAGGTTCACTCTCCGTCCGGAGGTCGACTATATATTCCTTGCATCCAGAAAGGGATACCTGAACGGCAAGGAAAAAGAGACCACGAGGGGACAGGACAAAAGTCGTGATTTTATGGCAACAATACAGCTGACCCCCATTGACAGACCCATAGAGCTGCCGAATATCTTCTATGACTTTGGGAAATGGGATCTCAGGCCTGAGTCGATGGTCTCTCTTGACAGGCTTGTGGAGACCCTTAATGACAACCCGAACGTGACCATTGAGCTTATGTCTCATACTGACTCGCGTGACACGGAGGAGTTTAACCTTGATCTCTCCCAGAAGAGGGCCCAGTCTGTGGTTGATTACCTTATTGCCAAGGGCATAGCGGCCGACAGGCTCACTGCCCGCGGCTATGGCGAAACCAACCCGAAGGTGGTGGATCAGGAGATAATAAAGAACGCTCCGTTCCTCCGTTCAGGCGCTACGCTTAATGAGCAGTACATTAATTCACTGGCCAGCGAAGAGCAGAAGGAGATAGCACACCAGATAAACCGTCGCACCGAATTCCGGGTTTTGCGGACTGATTACGAGCCGGCACAATAGTTATGATCATCCTGCAGGTATCATGAGTGACAGATCACGCTACGCCAGGAGAGGAGTCTCCTCCGGCAAGGAGGAGGTGCATGCGGCAATAAGCAATATTGACAGGGGACTTTTCCCGAAAGCATTCTGCAAGATCATACCTGATATCCTGGGTGGAGATGCAGACTGGTGCAATATAATGCATGCTGACGGCGCCGGCACAAAATCGTCTCTCGCCTATGTCTACTGGAAGGAGACGGGAGACCTCTCCGTCTGGAAGGGTATAGCACAGGATGCCGTGGTGATGAACCTCGATGACCTCCTCTGCGTGGGAGCAACAGACAATATCCTTCTATCGTCAACAATAGGCAGAAACAAGAATCTTATTCCCGGCGAAGTGATCCGTGCCCTGATTGAAGGGACGGAAGAGTTCCTTGCCCGCATGAGGGATGCCGGCATCGGTATCTGGTCAACGGGAGGAGAAACTGCCGATGTAGGGGACCTCGTAAGGACAGTGATTGTTGATTCTACGGTCACGGCCCGGATGCCAATAGCGGATGTGATTGACAATGCAGAGATACGCGCTGGCGATGTGATTGTGGGACTGGCATCATACGGACAGACAACCTACGAGGTTGAGTATAACGGCGGGATGGGCAGTAACGGACTGACCTCCGCACGCCACGACGTGTTTGGCAGATATCTGGCAGGGCTATATCCCGAGAGCTATGACGGATCAATCCCTGCATCGCTGATTTACACCGGACCGATGAGGCTGACAGACTCTACCCCTGTTGCGGGAACAGATGCGGGAAAACTGGTCCTCTCGCCCACACGTACGTATGCCCCGGTGATAAAAAAGGTGCTAGATACCATGCGTCCTGTCGTTCACGGTATGGTACACTGCTCTGGCGGAGGCCAGACCAAGATATTGCATTTTATTGAAGACCTGCATGTTATAAAGGATAACCTCTTCCCTGTTCCCCCGCTGTTTGAGCTTATTCAGAAGAGCTCCGGCACACCGTGGGAGGAGATGTACCGGGTATTCAACATGGGGCACCGTATGGAGCTCTATGTTGACGAAACCGATGCTACAGCTGTCATTGACATAGCCGCAGGTTTCGATCTTGAAGCGCGCATAGTGGGCCGCTGTGAGGCCGCCCAGGGCAAGCACCTGACCATCCGCACCTCCAACGGCGAATTTTCATACTGACTGCCAACTGCCAACTGCCAACTGATTGCCTGCCGTCCTGACACTTCGTGTGCGGGATTGAGTCTCCTCATTCTTCGGAGCCTCAAACCGCCAACCGGTACCGCCAACTACACTATTGCCTAATGTCCCGATCCGCCATCCGTCGGATCGAGGATCCTCGGCCCCGATTTTCGGGGCCGGGACCTAATGCCTATTGCCTCTTGCCTATTGCCTTACAATGATTACCTTTGCACCCTGAAATTTGGCATCTGATGGCAAAAAACATGATTCTGGAAAGGCTTCTTGGTGTCAAGAGCCGTTTTGTGGAGGTAGGTGAGCTTCTGACCTCAGCTGACGTGATGACTGACATGAAGCGGTACATCAAGCTCAACAAGGAATACAAGGAGCTGAAACCGGTAGTGGAAGCATACGAGCGGTATAAAAGCGCCCTGGACAACCTGGATAGCGCCAGGGTGTTGCTGGCAACAGAGAAGGATGAGGAGATGCGTGAGATGGCAAAGGCTGAAATAGACAACCTCCTGGAAACCATACCGGAGATGGAGGAGGAGATCAGGTTTCTGCTACTGCCTGCTGATCCCGAGGATGAAAAGAATGCGGTCATGGAGATCCGTGCCGGCACCGGAGGAGATGAAGCCAGTATCTTTGCCGGTGATCTCTACCGGATGTACTCAAAGTACATTGAGTCAATGGGCTGGAAGATGGAACTCAACTACTATACCGAGGGTACGGCAGGGGGCTATAAGGAGATTGTCTTTAACGTGACAGGCGACGGCGTTTACGGGATCCTCAAGTATGAATCGGGTGTCCATCGCGTACAGCGTGTGCCGCAGACAGAGACCCAGGGCCGTATACATACTTCCGCAGCAACAGTGGCCGTGCTCCCCGAAGCAGGCGAGTTCGACATAGAGATACGCAGTGAAGATATACGAAAGGATACATACTGTTCCTCCGGCCCCGGAGGCCAGAGTGTCAACACCACATACTCGGCCATCAGGCTGACCCATATTCCAACCGGACTGGTGGTGACATGCCAGGATGAGAAATCGCAGATCAAGAACCTTGAGAAGGCTATGAGGGAACTCCGGACAAGACTCTACAACCTTGAATATCAAAAGTACCTTGATGAGATATCTCACAAGCGCAAGACAATGGTTTCCACCGGCGACCGGTCGGCAAAAATACGCACATACAATTACCCCCAGGGACGAGTGACTGATCACCGTATTAACCTGACCCTCTATAACCTGACTTCTGTGCTTGACGGAAATATACAGGAGCTGATTGACAAGCTGCAGATGGCTGAGAATGCCGAGCGGCTGAAGGAGAGCGCTTACTAATCACTCTATCATGACATCAAAGGAGATTTATCAGCAGATACTGAAAAAAAGGTCCTTCCTGTGTGTAGGCCTTGACCCGGAGATTTCGCGGTTACCCGATTGCCTGGCGGGTTCGGATGATCCGATTTTTGAATTCAACCGGCGGATTATTGACGCCACCCATGAGTACACTGTGGCCTACAAGCCCAATTTTGCCTTCTATGAGTCGTATGGCCCGGCAGGAATGGCTGCGCTTGACAAAACGGTGAGGTATATCAACAGGCTCGACACCAACATATTCATTATTGCCGACGCCAAGCGCGGTGACATAGGCAACACCTCCAAGATGTATGCCAGGGCAGTTTTCGGTGAGATGCCTTTTGATGCCGTTACGGTAGCGCCATACATGGGTGAGGATTCTGTTACACCGTTCCTTTCCTATCCCGGAAGATGGGCAATAATCCTTGCACTGACATCAAACAGGGGGGCGGATGATTTCCAGTACCATACCGATAAGGGTCAGAGGCTGTTTGAGAGAGTACTGACTGTGTCACAACGGTGGGGCACCACTGACAACCTGATGTACGTTGTTGGTGCAACCAGGGCAGAGATGCTTGCTGATATCCGCAGGATTGTCCCGGATCACTTCCTTCTGGTACCAGGTGTGGGCGCCCAGGGCGGAAGCCTTGAAGAGGTGGCCCGTTATGGCATGAACAGCCAGTGCGGCCTGTTGGTAAACTCATCCAGGGGCATCATCTATGCTGACAGCAGCGAGAATTTTGACTCTGTCGCCGGCGAAAAGGCCCGCGAGATGCAGGAGGAGATGGCCCTCTACCTGGCAGACAGGTTTAAGGTCTGACGGCCAGTCGGCAGTACCAGTCGGCAGTACCAGTAGGCAGTACCAGTAGGCAGTCGGCAGTACCAGTAGGCAGTAATATACGATCACTGCTGACTGTGGACTGTGGACTGAGGATTGATCTCCGCCTTCACCATCGCCCTGATTGGCGGAATGATAAACGCTGCTATACCCAGCAGGGAGATGCCGCAGCCGGAGATGATGAAAGCGTTGCCTATACCAATGGCGTCAGCAATGAATCCGGTGGCCAGAAGGCCTATCATTGATGGAAGCAGAGTTATACTGGCATAAAGAGAGAAGACTCTTCCCAGTGCAGCCGGTTCAACCATGGTCTGCACTATCACTGTAAATGACCCTGAATACATGGTCATGGAGATGCCTCCTATGACTGTCACACCGGCGAACCATGCAAATCCTGAGGGAGGCAGTATTCCCGAGAAAACAAAGGTAAGTCCGAGAGCCAGGTAGGTCAGGTTGATAAGAACCACCTTATAGTTATTGAGTCTTTTGTGTCCGATGATGGCTCCGCCTATCAGCATCCCGATTCCCCATGCTATCTCCACAATGCTCATCATATAGGTTGTGCCGTTGAAATGCTCCAGGGTCATCAGCGGAAAGAGTGCCGCCACCGGCATGATAAAGAACATGGCTGACAGTGCAAGGATGAACAGCCACAGCAATCCCGGCTTGCTGTATATCTCCCTGAGCCCTTCCAGCAGCTCCCTGCCCAGATGAGGAGCCGCTTTCTCTCCCTTCTCAGGATTGGGTATAATAACCATCAGGAGGGTTATCACGGCTATGATTGCTCCTGCCACATCAATGAGCAGGATCCAGTGCAGCCTGAACAGGCTGATAAGGAGGGCGGCCAGGGCGGGGCTGGCTATGGTGCTTATTGAATGGATCATGTTGTTTATCCCGGCTATCTTCATCAGCTTGTCCTGCGGCGCCAGCAGCGGAACAGAAGCCTGCATGGCCGGCACGTGAAAGGCCATGCCGGCAGATCGCATCACCAGCAGGAGATAGACATAGAAGATCTTTGGCTCCGTGATAAAAAAGAGCGAGGCAAGCAAAAGTGTGCACAGCGCAATGAACAGGTCTGAAAAGATCATTGTACGCTTGCGGTTCCAGCGGTCCACAAATACACCGGTAAATAGTCCCAGTACCATCTGGGGCAGCAGTGAGGCAATGGTGGCATAGGCCAGCACCTCTGCCGAGCGGGTTTCAACACTTAGCCAGAAAATGACCGCATAGCCAACCACATAACTGCTCAGGGTGGAGAAGAACTGGCCGGTGAAGATGATTGTGAAGACTCTTTTCCAGTCTGATTTTTCCTGTTTCAGATTATCCATTTCCCTTTAACAACAGAACTGCAAATATAATTTCTTTACTATCATCTTGTTGTATCTTGAAAATTACTTCTGCTGTCAGTTTGTCGCTCATTCTTTTGCTGGTTTATCCGTTTGTGCTTAAATTTGATAAGCTGCATTTCTAAAATTTCCGATCATGAAAGAAGAGTTCCTCCACTGGCTGTGGAAAAACAGGCTTTTTGAAGAGGGGAGCCTGTGTGACAGGGAAGCCGGGAAGATTGAGGTGATAACCCCCGGGGATTACAACCGGGATTCCGGGCCTGATTTTTTCAATACCCGGCTTATCATCGGCAGTACCGGGTGGGCGGGCAATACCGAGATACATATAAACGCATCGGACTGGTACCGTCATGGTCATCACACTGATCACGCCTATGACAATGTGATTCTTCATATAGTGCACAATGAAGATGCAGATGTTTTTACAGCCTCCGGGCGGCGTCTGATCACCGCCCGGTTGCAGTATGACCCTGCCCTCTGGGAGAACTACCTCGGATTTGTCAATAATCCTTCCCCTCTGCCATGCAGCGGAATCATAGGGATGGCTGACGGCTTGATTGTCAAACGATGGCTGTGGACGGTTGCGGTTGAACGCCTTGAAAGGAAGAGCGATGAGATCAGGGAGGTTCTCGTGAAGACTGGCAATGACTGGGAAGAGACACTCTACCGGCTTGTCTCACGCTATTTTGGCTTCCGGGTCAACACTGATCCCTTTGAGATGCTTGCTACCCGGCTTCCGCAGAAGATCATAAGAAAGCATTCCGATAACCTTCTGCAGGTTGAGGCGCTGCTCTTTGGTACGGCTGGTCTGCTTGACGAGGCTCTCTTCCGTGAGGCTGTCAGGGACAGTTATTACCTGCTCCTTACCAGGGAGTACCGGGTGCTGAGGATCAAATATTCGCTGCAGCCTGTTGACGGCTGGCTCTGGAAATTCCACAGACTGAGGCCCGCCAACTTCCCTACTGTGCGTTTATCGCAACTGGCAGCACTGCTCACGCATAGCGAAGGGCTTTTCTCCCGCATCCTTGAGTGCCGTGATAATGACAGCCTTCGTAAAATGCTTACTGTCAGCGCGTCCGGATACTGGAGCTGCCACTACCAGTTCGGGAAGGAGGTGGAGTCAACAGCAGGAAAAGCCGGCCGGCAGTCGGTAGACCTGCTTATCATCAATGCCGTAGCGCCATTGCTCTTCGTTTATGGCAGAACAAGACAGCAGCAGGAGTGGTGTGACCGCGCCGTTGACATTCTTGATTCGCTGCCGCCGGAGGAGAACAGTGTGGTGACCGATTTCGCGAAAGCAGGGCTGAAGCCCGAATCGGCGTTCGCCTCACAGGCCCTGCTTGAACTGCGGAACCTGCGATGCAGGTTCCACAGGTGCCTTGACTGCGCCATAGGATCATCACTCATCTCCCGGGGCAGCAAGATCAGTCGCTCAAGCTCACTCTTCCTTGAACCCTGAGCATCCTTCCGCAATATTTCCGGCAGCTTATCAACAGGAAAATAAAGTTTTCAGCAGGCGCAACTTATGGCATGTTAGTTGCGTCTTTTAAACAGGAACCTCTCCTTACGGATCCTCCCGCGGACCTGAGCGAGAATACCGGTAGTCAGATGCAAAAAATTATTCAAATTGTTTGAATTATTACAAATAAGAGTTGTATCTTTGCGATCCAAAATTGGAGAATTTATTAACAATCTATTGGATAAGGATATGTATTTGACTACGGAGAAAAAACAGGAATTTTTCAAGACTTTCGGATCTTCAGAGATGGATACAGGCAGTGCTGAGGGTCAGATAGCTCTTTTCTCCTACAGGATTGCTCACCTCACGGAGCATTTGAAGAAGAACAAGAAAGACTTCAGTACTCAGAGGGCGCTGATCAAGCTGGTCGGAAAAAGAAGGCGGTTACTCGATTATCTGAAAGTAAAAGATATCAGCAGGTATCGTGAGATTATCAAGGCGCTGAACCTGCGTAAGTAAAGAAAAAAGGCAATTTCAGATTGCCTTTTTTAATTCCTGAAGCAGTATTTCCCTTTTTATCATTTATCCCGCACTAATTTGAGAAATAAATGTATAAGTTAATTGAAAAAAGCATTGACCTTGGCAATGGCCGGTCAATCGTGATTGAGACGGGCAAGCTGGCAAAACAGGCTGATGGCGCGGTGGTTGTAAGGATGGGTAAGACCATGCTTCTGGCAACAGTTGTTGCTGCGAAAGATGCCAAAGAAGACACTGACTTCATGCCTCTCTCGGTCGAGTACAAGGAAAAGTACGCGGCATCGGGCCGTTTCCCGGGTGGTTTCCTCAAGAGGGAAGCCAGACCCGGCGACAATGAGATATTGATCTCACGTCTGGTTGACAGGGCATTGCGCCCGCTCTTCCCGGATGATTATCATGCAGAGGTTTTTGTAACCATCAACCTCATCTCTGCCGAGAAGGACATCATGCCTGATTCACTGGCAGGACTGGCTGCTTCGGCTGCACTGGCAGTATCAGACATACCCTTCCACGGACCAATATCCGAGGTCAGGGTTGCTCGTGTTGACGGACAGTTTATTGTTAATCCCACCTTTGATGAGGTGGAAAAGGCTGATCTGGATATCATTGTTGGAGCAACCTATGAGAACATAATGATGGTTGAAGGCGAGATGAAGGAGGTCTCCGAGGATGTGATGCTGGAGGCGCTGCGCATAGCACATGAAGCTATCAAACCGCAGTGTCTGGCACAGAAGGAGCTCTCGGAGATGACCGGAAAAACGGTCAAGAGGGAGTACTGCCACGAGAAGAATGATGAGGATCTGCGCAAGAAGATATGGGATGAAACCTATGACAAATGCTATGCACTTGCAGCCAGCGGATCCGACAAGAAGACCCGCACTGACGGCTTTGATGCCATCAAGGCTGAGTTCCTTGGACAGTTCCCCGAAGATGAGCCGGCTGATGAGATGCTGGTGAACAGGTACTTCCACGATGTGGAAAAGGAGGCAGCGCGCCGGCTGGTACTTGATGAGCACAGACGGCTTGACGGACGCAAGACTGATGAGATACGCCCCATATGGTGCGAGATTGATCCTCTCCCTGCAGCCCACGGCTCAGCTATCTTCACCCGCGGCGAGACGCAGTCGCTTACAACAGTTACCCTGGGGACCAAACTGGATGAGAAGATGATTGACGAGGTTCTCAAGCAGGGATCGGAGAAGTTCACCCTTCATTATAACTTCCCGCCCTTTGCCACCGGCGAAGCCAGACCGGCGCGCGGTACCAGCCGCAGGGAGATCGGTCACGGCAACCTGGCCCACAGGGCACTCAAAAACATGATGCCCCCGGAGGAGACCAATCCTTATGCTATCCGTGTAGTATCGGACATCCTGGAGTCAAACGGCTCATCTTCAATGGCTACAGTCTGTGCCGGCACGCTGGCACTAATGGATGCAGGCATTAAGATTGCCAAACCTGTCTCCGGCATCGCAATGGGATTGATTACCGACAAGGACGGAAAGAAATTTGCAGTGCTCTCCGATATCCTCGGTGATGAGGATCATCTTGGCGATATGGACTTCAAGGTAACCGGCACCCGTGACGGCATCACCGCCACCCAGATGGATATCAAGGTTGACGGGCTCTCATTTGATGTGCTTAAGCAGGCTCTTGAACAGGCACGTGCAGGCAGACTCCATATCCTTGACATCATGGAGCAGACAATACAGGAACCCCGGCCGGAACTCAAACCTCATGCACCGAGAATAGAAAAGCTCTACATACCGAAAGAAATGATTGGCGCTGTAATAGGTCCCGGCGGAAAAATCATACAGGATATCCAGGCTACCACCGGGGCAACAATAGTGATTGAGGAGACCAACGGTCAGGGAATGGTGGATGTTTTCGGAGAGAACTATGAAGTGATCAGGGCTGCCATAGACAGGATCAACGCCATCTGCGCCGTGCCTGAGGTGGGCAAGGTGTACATCGGCAAGGTTAAGACAATCACCCAGTTCGGGGCTTTCGTGGAGATCCTCCCGAACAAGGACGGGCTGCTACATATCTCGGAGATGGACTGGAAGAAGGTTGGTACAGTAGAAGACCTCTTCAAGGAAGGTGATATTGTTGAGGTACAGCTCATTGAAATCGACCAGAAGACTGGCAAACTGAGGCTTTCACGCAGGCCCCTCATACCCAAGCCGGAAGGATGGGTTGAGCCGCCCAGGCGCGAACATACTGAAAAAAGAGATCATCAGGGATCACGTGACGGGAACCGCGGAAACCGTGAGCATCGCTCACACGACCGCCGTCGCGACAATAACCGGTAAATATCATCCGGTTAACCATCCGGGATCGTTTTTTAGAAGAGGCATGCAACAGTGTGTCTCTTCTTTTTTGGTTTGCATTATGGCTGCCAAATGTTAATTTTGATATTGAATGCAATGAGGAGACCGGATGGAATCAATAAATTATAATTATATTGTTATTGAGGGAAATATCGGTGCAGGGAAGACAACCCTGGCCACAATGATCGCCGGGGAATATAATGCCAAGCTCATCCTTGAAAGGTTTGCCGATAATCCTTTCCTTCCTAAATTCTACAATGACCCGGCACGGTATTCATTCCCCCTGGAACTCTCCTTTCTTGCTGACCGCTACAGGCAGCTCAAGGAGGAACTGGTGGAGCAGGACCTGTTCAGAAGCTTCACGGTAGCTGACTACTATTTCATGAAATCACTTGTCTTCTCATCAAAAACACTGGAGCATGATGAGTTCAGCCTCTACAGGCAGATCTTCTATATAATTTACAGCTCCCTGCCCAAACCGGACCTGTACGTCTATCTGCATGTGCCTCCGGAAAGGTTGCTGAAGAATATAGCCCTGCGCGGCCGGGAGTATGAGAAATCAATAACTGCAGAGTATCTCACCGGCATACAGGAGAGCTACTTTAACTTTTTCAGACAGAACCCCGAGAACCGATACCTGGTGCTTGACGTGTCTGATATCGACTTCGTGGCAAATCATGACGACTACATAAGGGTCAGGGATACAATTTTTACCACTCAGGTATCTCATGGCATCAATCTCCGTGATTTCTGATTTTTTCACATGTAGTTGCATGTATTGACTAAAATTATCTTAAATTTGCAACCAAATCAGAAATGTCGTATAATTGCTTTATTAATCGTTACTGATCGCAACTAATAAAAAACAGATTATGAAAAATTTCACCAGACTTTTTGTCATTCTGCTTGCTGCTGTACTGATGTCAGGTTGCAGCAGTCTCGACAAGATGAAGAGAAACGCCAATCTCGTCACGTATGAGATTACTCCAAAGGTTCTTGAAACTCATGCAGGTATTGTTGCTGCCCAGCTTAAAGCCACCTATCCGGAGAAGTATTTTGACAAGAATGCCACACTGAAGATTACCCCCGTTCTGGTATATGAAGGTGGTGAAACAGCATTTGATGAAGTGCTCTTTGCACAGGGAGAAAAAGTTCTTGCAAACAACAAGAGTGTTGCATGGACAGGCGGCTCCGTCAACTGGTCAGGTGATGTAAACTACATACCTGAGATGAAGGTCTCCGAGTTCCTTCTCCGTATCGATGCAGAAAAGAAAGGCAAGACCCTTTCCTTTGATCCCATCAAGCTTGCTGACGGCGTGATTGCCACGTCAACTCTGGCTGAGATTCATCCTATGCCCATGTCGCTCAAGGATAACTACCAGCGTATTGTTCCCGAGCAGAAGATGGCTGATATTCTTTATAACATCAACCAGGCAAATATCCGGACCTCTGAGCTTAAATCCGCTGACATCCAGGCTCTCAAGGATTATGTTACCCTTGTTATGGAGAATGAGAGGATGGAAGTCAAGGGTGTTACCAACAGCTCATACGCTTCTCCTGATGGCCCGCTCACACTCAATGAGAGACTGTCTGAGCAGAGGAGCAAGGCTGCTGACAAATATCTCCAGAAGGAGTATGGCAAGATCCCCGAACTGGCTGAGCTCTTTACCACCCAGACCACCGCAGAAGACTGGGAAGGTTTCAAGGCACTGGTTCAGGAGTCTTCAATTGCTGACAAAGAACTCATCCTGAGAGTGCTCTCAATGTATCAGGACCCCATCGTTCGCGAGCAGGAGATCAAAAACATGTCTACCGCCTATGAAGCTCTGGCAAAGGATATCCTTCCGCAGCTCAGAAGGTCAAAACTGATTGTTGACGTTAACCTGATCGGCCTCAATGATGAGGAGATCCTTGCTGCCATCAAGAGTGATCCCTCATCACTCAGCCTTGAGCAGCTGCTCTATGCCGGCACCCTGACTGAAGATCCTGCAGAGGTTCTCAAGTACTACCAGCTGGCTGCCGAGAAGGAACCGAAGTGCTATCGCGCATGGAACAATATCGGATGGACACTCCTGGAGATGGGCAAGGCAGAAGAGGCCATGGAAGCCCTTGAGAAAGCCAAGGCTCTCAAATATGATGACGCAGTCAAGAACAACCTGGGCTTTGCCGCCCTTCTAAGTGGTGACATCAAGGCTGCAGCAGAATACTTCAACTCAATGTCAGCCGCCACTCCCCAGTCAAAATTCGGATTGGGTACCATTGCTATCACTGAAGGCAAATATGACCAGGCGGTCAACCTCCTTGGTGACACACCTACAATGAACCTTGCTCTTGCTCAGCTTCTGAAGGGTGATCTTAACAAGGCCAAGACAACCATGGAATCAGTTGAACCGTGCAAATGCGGAGCTCCTTCATACCTGAAGGCTGTCATCGCAGCACGCCTGGATGATAAGGACGGAGTTATCAACGGTCTTCGCGAGGCTATCGGTTACAACAGTGACTGGAAGAACTTTGCACAGACTGACCTTGAATTTTCCAGGTTCTTTACTGATGACCTGTTTATGTCAATAACGAAATAATAAAGACATTTTATAAAAAAACCCTGTCAGATCACTGACAGGGTTTTTTTTATCCTTTCCTGCGGCCCGCCAGTTCCCACAGAACTATGCCTGCACTGACAGCCACATTGAATGAATGCTTTGTTCCATACTGAGGTATCTCCACACTCAGGTCGGATAACGCAACAACCTCTTCGCTCACCCCTTTTATCTCATGACCGAAAACAAGTGCATACCTCTTCCCGCTTTCAGGTATGAAATGGTCAAGCGGAACTGACTCATCAGTCTGTTCAAGCGAGATGACTGAATAACCGCTGCGCTTAAGCTCCTTCACCGCATTAGCACTGTTCTCAAAATATCTCCACTCAACCGATTCGGTGGCTCCAAGGGCAGTCTTGTGTATTTCCCTGTGTGGCGGTGTGGCCGTTATGCCGCAAAGCCATATGGCTTCAACAATAAAAGCATCGGCTGTACGGAATATAGATCCTATGTTATTGAGGCTGCGCACGTTATCCAGCACAATGATGAAGGGCGCTTTCCCGGAGGACTTGAATTCCTTGATGCTCTTGCGGTTCAGCTCATCATTTGTCAGCTTCCTCATTCAGTGAATTTTTGTCAAATTTAATTATAAAAAGAGTAAATTACATACCTGAATAATACGGCATGGCATTCTGACCTCTTAACTTAACCTGATCCAAACATGAATATCCACGAGTACCAGGGTAAATCCATTCTGCAGGCACACGGTGTGGCTGTCCAGGAAGGATTTGTTGCTGAAACCCCGGAGCAGGCTGCAATGGTAGCTGAAGAACTGAAAAAGAAGTATGGCACGGAAATTTTTGTTATCAAGGCACAGATACATGCCGGAGGCCGGGGCAAGGGCGGAGGGGTGAAGATAGCCAGGTCACCTGAAGAGACGGCAGAGGTTGCATCACGCATGCTGGGGATGACCCTGGTGACTCCCCAGACAGGCCCGGAGGGGAAGGTGGTCCATAAGGTCCTGGTAGCCCGTGATGTCTATTATAAGGGCGAATCGGAGATCAGGGAGTTCTACCTCTCTTTGCTGCTTGACCGCAGGAAGGCATCCTATGTGGTTGTCTACTCCCCCGAGGGAGGAGTGGACATAGAGGAGGTGGCCTCCCGCAACCCTGAAGCCATCTTTACCGAGGTGGTTGACTCCACCTGCTGTCTACATGAGTTCCAGATGAGGACCATAGCTTCAAACCTGGGGCTCCATGGAAAGGCCTACCGCGAGATGGTTACCTTCCTCAAGGGACTATGGGAATCATTTGTCAATTCGGATGCCTCACTGATGGAGATCAACCCGCTCCTTAAAACCAGTGACGATAAAGTGCTGGCTGTTGACTGCAAGGTGATCATTGATGACAATGCCCTTTACCGCCATCCTGAGCTTGTGGCCATGCGTGACCTTAATGAGGAGGACCCCACCGAGGTGGAAGCATCGCAGAGCAATCTAAATTATGTCAAGCTTGACGGGGATGTGGGATGCATGGTCAACGGTGCCGGACTGGCCATGGCTACCATGGATCTCATACAGCTCTCCGGGGGCCGGCCGGCCAACTTCCTTGATGTGGGCGGAGGAGCCAGCCCACAGACAGTGGAGGCAGGCTTCAGGATAATATTGAAGGACCCCAATGTGAAAGCCATCCTGGTGAATATATTCGGTGGCATTGTCAGGTGTGACCGCGTTGCCGCCGGTATCATCGAGGCGTATAAAACCATAGGTGACATAAGTGTCCCGGTAATAGTCAGGCTGCAGGGCACCAATGCAGAAGAGGCCAGGGAGCTGATAGACAGCTCAGGGCTGAGGGTCATTGCCGCGGCCACCTTCAATGACGCAGCTGAAAAAGTGAAGGCTGTCCTTAGTTAGTAAGCCCATTTTTGAACCGTTGATAAATTCATTTCACGGCTGGGGCCTTTCTCCCGGTTTATTCTTAATTTGCCGCCGTTTCATGCCATGAAGTACCTCTACGCTGATATTATCATTCCTGTTGCACTCGAAGGCTTGTTCACCTACAGCATACCTGAGTCCATGAGGAAGGCTTTGCACAGGGGCAGCCTGGTGACAGTGCCTTTCGGAAGAGGCAGCGATTCAACCGGGCTGGTAGTCAGAATACATGATTCAGCCCCGGAGGGAGTAACTCTGAAAGAGATAACAGGGCTGCTGCCGGGTGAGGATTCGGTCAATGACCGGCTCACAGATTTTCTGCTATGGATGGCGGATTATTATATGGCTTACCCGGGCGAGGTGATGAAGGCGGCCATTCCGGCGGCTGAATATCTTCCCGGCCGTCCGATGAAGCGCCGGCGCAGGGAAAAAGAGCGGGAGGAGGATGAAAGTCATCCTCCGGCGGCGCCGGCTGACCTCAATGAAGTCCAGAATGAGGCATATGAACGGATCAGGGAGCTCTTTGCCGCCCGTGAGACGGTTCTCCTTCATGGAGTCACTTCCAGTGGCAAGACAGAGATATATATTCACCTGATGACTGAGCAGATGAAATCAGGGAGGCAGGTGCTGTACATGCTGCCGGAGATAGCTCTGACAACGCAGATCATTGAACGTTTAAGAAGATATTTCGGTAATACCATAGGTGTGTTCCACTCCCGCCTGACACCTGCAGCGCGACGCGAGGTGTGGAAGGGCGTTAGTGAGGGAAGCCTCAGGGTTGTGCTGGGTGTGAGATCATCGCTCTTTCTTCCCTTCAGGGACCTGGGGCTGATCATTGTTGATGAGGAGCATGACTCATCCTACAAGCAGTATGACCCTGCTCCCCGTTACCATGCTCGTGATGCCGCCATGATGCTTGCCCGCCTGCATGGAGGCAAAACCCTCCTGGGATCGGCCACCCCCTCTCTGGAGAGCTATCATAATGCACGGTCAGGCAGATACGGACTCGTTGAGCTGATGACCCGCTATGGCAATGTGATGTTACCGGAGATGATCATCGCTGACACCAGGAGTGCCGGTAAAAAGAGAGGATCGGCAAAATACTTCACACCCCGCCTTCTGGAGGCCATAGAGGAAGCCCTCAGCAGAGATGAGCAGGTAATACTTTTCCAGAACAGGAGAGGCTTTTCGCCATTCCTTATGTGTTCTGAGTGTGGCCATGTGCCGGCATGTACCAACTGCTCGGTGAGCTATACCTACCATAAGAGCATCGGGAGACTGGTCTGCCATTACTGCGGAAAGAGCGTAAGGCTCCCGTCGGTGTGCCCTGAATGCGGTTCAACAGGTCTTACAACAAGGGGTTTCGGCACTGAGAAGATCGAAGAGGAGATCAGGCTGCTCTTCCCCTCGGCCAGGGTGGCCCGGATGGATCAGGATACAGTAAGAAACAGAAATGCAGCCTCGGGGATACTGGGCAACTTCGCCGCAGGCGAGACAGACATACTGATAGGTACGCAGATGATCTCCAAAGGGCTTGATTTTGAGAGACTGACGGTTGTTGGTATCCTCGATGCCGATAACATGATGCACTTCCCTGATTTCAGGGCGCATGAGCGAAGTTTCCAGCTTATAGCCCAGGTGAGCGGACGGGCAGGGAGGAGGACAAGAAGAGGCAAGGTGATAATACAGACGGCTGACCCTGCCAATCCGATACTGAGGCAGGTGCTGAAAAACGATTTCAGGTCAATGAGCGTCTCCCAGCTTGAAGAGAGATCGCTCTTCGGCTATCCGCCCTTCGCCAGGATTATCAGGATAGCCATCAAACACCGTGATCTGGATGAAGTTAATATTTCTGCAACCAGGCTGGCCGAAAACCTCCGCAGGCACCTCGGCAACATAGTGCTGGGCCCTGAGTTCCCGCTGGTGATGCAGGTGCAGAAATGGTATATCAAGAACATTATGATAAAGATAGGTGCCGGCCTGTCCCAGTCGAAGGTCAAGGAGATGATACGGCGTGAGACGGAAAACGAGTTGAGGGTTCCCAGAAAGGGACTGCTGAGGATACAGGCTGATGTGGACCCACAGTGAAAAGCAGTTGTCCTTATCTGTTAAAAGGTTATTTTTACAGGATTGAAGACCCCTTTATTGAAGATTGCATGATCATGAGGTCATCAGGGTAATGGGGTTTGAAGTCTTATGCAGGCTCCATCAGACCAATGAAATAATAAGCATATAAACGAATGAAAATAGAGGTGTCAAACGGTGAGATAGCAGACAAGCTGACTATCATTGAGCTCAAGCTCAGGAGGATAAGTGATCCGGATAAGCTCACCAACCTGCGGAAGGAACATGCCATACTTGAGAAGGCCCTGGCGGGATTCATGGAGAAGAGTGACCCTCTCTACCTGGAGCTCTACAGGGTAAATTCCGATTTGTGGGAGATAGAGGATCACATTAGAGACCTGGAGAGGAAGAAGGATTTCGGCAGGGAATTCATTGAGACAGCAAGGTCAGTCTATTTCAGGAATGATCTTCGTTCAGAGATCAAGAGAAAGATTAACCTGGTGACCGGATCCGGACTGATTGAGGAGAAATCTTACGAAAAGTATTGAGATGAGTCTTCTTGTTATACGCACATCATCCATGGGTGATGTGATAATGACTCTGCCCCTGCTGCGGTCATTTGCCTCAGCTTATCCGGATGAAGAACTGGTCTTTGTCACCAAGAAGCCTTTTGACCATTTTGTATCCGATAACACCGGTATCAGGGTTTTTCTTTCCGATCACCACGGCAGGCATCGGGGGCTGGGCGGGCTGTATCGCCTGTGGAGGGAGTTGCGTGCCCATTACAATATTACTGCCATTGCTGATCTTCATGACGTCATCAGATCGAAGATTGTTCGAACCCTGTTTCGCCTTGATGGCTGCCGTATTGCGGTGATAGACAAGGAGCGGGCGCTCAGGCGCAGGCTGGTCCGGGGGAGGCTGTCCGCACCAATTACCCATACCGTTGAGCGATACAGAGCTGTCTTTGCCCGTGCCGGCTACCCGTTGGATATCCTTCCCGGACCCTGGCTGAAACCATCACCGGCGGGTAGTAAGGAGGCTTCAGCACAGGCCGAAGGTAAGGTCAGGCCGCTGATAGGAGTGGCGCCTCTTGCCAGGCACCGGCTGAAGATGTGGCCTGCAGACCGCATGGAGGCCATGCTCAGGATGCTCTCTGCCCGCTGTGAATGCACAATCTTCCTCTTCGGCAGTCCTGATGAGGCATCAACAATAAGCGAGATGGTCTCCAGGGTGCCCGGAGCAATACCTGTGGCAGGCACAATCAGCCTTGACGGTGAGATAGCCCTTATCTCACAGCTTACCCTGATGGTGGCCATGGACTCCTCCAACATGCACCTCGCTGCCATGCTGGGAGTGGATACACTCTCCATCTGGGGAGCCACACACCCCAGAGCAGGATTCAGCGCATGGGGCATGCCTGAAGAAAACCAGATACAGATACCCGATACCCAACTTACATGCAGACCATGTACTATCTACGGCAAAGGAGAATGCCGGCGTGGTGATCTTGCATGCCTCGAATGGATTACCCCGGAGATGGTGCTTAAAAGAGTACTTGACAGGTTGAAAAGAGAGTAAATGAAAGATTTGATTAACAAAAATCTATCGCAAAGAGCAATTGCAGCCCTGATCATATCAGTGGCGCTGTTGTCGTCATGCCTTAGGAACAATCATTCTGCAGAAATGCAGTATGAGCCTGTTGACCTCGTAAGTACCCTTATGGGAACAGATTCAGAGTATCTTCTTTCACACGGCAATACATACCCGGCTGTGGCACTGCCCTTCGGAATGAATTTCTGGACCCCTCAGACACGTAAGAACGGTGATGGATGGGCATATACATATGATGATCACATGATAGCGGGCATCAAGCAGACACATCAGCCCAGCCCGTGGATAAATGATTACGCAGCCTTCTCACTCATGCCCGTCATTGGCGGCAACAGGCTGACCGTGGAACAACGTGCATCATGGTTCTCACATAAGGCCGAGGTGGCAAAGCCTTATTATTACAGCGTCTACCTGGCCGACTACGATATCACTGCCGAGGTGACCCCCACTGAAAGGGCGGCATTCTTCCGGTTTACTTTCCCGGAAAGCGACTCTTCAGCGGTGGTGATCGACGCCTTTGCCGGGGGCTCCATGGTTAAAATAAGCCCTGAGAAGAGGATGGTGGCTGGCTATTGCAGGAACAACCATGGGGGAGTGCCTGAAAACTTCCATAATTACTTCGTCATAGAGTTTGACCGGCCGTTTGATTTCTGGTCAGTGGCACTGGATGGCAACCGGGAGGCGGGAGGCAAGTCAGGGGAGGGTGATCATGCGCAGGCTGTCATAGGATTCAAAACAAAAAGAGGAGAGGTCATTACAGCCAGGGTGGCATCATCCTTTATCTCGCCGGAGCAGGCAATCATAAACATGGAGAGAGAGACGGGCAGTATGAGCTTTGATGACGTCAGCAATGCGGGCAGGGAGAGATGGAACAGTGAACTGGGCCGCATAAAGGTTGAGGGTGGCACAGATGACCAGCTACGCACCTTTTATTCAACCCTTTACCGCACGATACTCTTTCCGCGAATGTTCTTCGAGTATGACAGTGCAGGCAACATTATGCACTATAGCCCGTACAACGGAGAGATATTGCCGGGCAGACTCTTTACTGACAACGGATTCTGGGATACATTCCGTGCCGCCATGCCGCTGGTGACACTGATGTATCCGGAGATGAGCTCCCATATCATGGAAGGGCTGGTAAATGCATACCTTGAGAGCGGATGGCTTCCCGAGTGGGCCAGTCCCGGACACCGCAACTGCATGATAGGAAGCAACTCAGCGTCACTGATTGCTGATGCCTACCTGAAAGGTATCAGAGGTTATGATATTGATACATTGTGGAATGCCCTTATCAGGAACACACAAGGGCATGGCCCGGTGCATTCCGTGGGCAGATACGGTGCCGGATACTACAATAGCCTCGGATATGTTCCCTATGATGCAGGCATAAATGAGAATGTGGCACGGACACTTGAGTATGCATATGCCGACTGGTGCCTGTGGATGCTGGCACAGGCGCTTGACAGGCCCCGGGAGGAGATTGAGCTCTTTGCAACCCGGGCGCTTAACTACAGGAATGTATATGATCATCAGAGCAAGCTGATGAGGGGACGGAACCTTGACGGCTCCTTTCAGTCGCCTTTCAGCCCCTACAAATGGGGTGATGCCTTTACCGAGGGCAACAGCTGGCACTATACCTGGAGCGTATTTCATGACGTGGCAGGGCTGGCAGAGCTTATGGGAGGAGAAAGAGAGATGGCACGCATGCTCGACTCCGTTTTTGTTGTGCCGCCGCTGTTTGATGACTCCTATTATGGCTTCCCCATACATGAGATACGTGAGATGCAGGTGATGAACATGGGCAACTATGCTCACGGCAACCAGCCAGTCCAGCATATGATCTACCTTTACAACTATACTCCCGAACCATGGAAGGCACAGGCGAGGGTACGAGAGGTGATGGACAGGCTGTACAACTATACTCCTGACGGTTACTGCGGTGACGAGGACAACGGTCAGACCTCGGCATGGTATGTCTTCAGTGCCCTGGGCTTTTATCCCGTCACTCCCGGCACCGGGGAGTATGTGCTTGGCTCTCCGCTCTTCAGGAAAGCCACGGTGACTTTTGCTGACGGGAAGGAGCTGGTGATAGAAGCACCAGGAAACAGCAGTCAGAACATCTATGTGAAAGAAGCATGGTTGAATAGCAGGCGTCTGGAAGTTAATTACGTAACCCACGAACAACTAACTGCCGGCGGCACCCTGGAGTTTGTCATGAGCCACGAGCCTGAGCGCGAGCGTGGCACAGGAATATCAGCAAGACCGTATTCCATGAGCAGTCACAGAGAACAAATCAAAGAATACCAGAGATAATATGGCCACACTCAGCTTAAAGGGCATCTTCCCGCCACTGCCAACATCCTTTGACAGGGATGAGAACCTGGTGGCTGACAGGATCAGGTTCAACATAGAGAAGCTCTCGGCATATAATCTGGCGGGTTTCCTTATACTTGGTTCCAACGGTGAGCAGGTGATGCTTTCAACCACCGAGAGGATAGAGGCCGTGGCTGCCGCCAGGGAGGCGCTGCCGGAAGGCCGCCTGCTGCTGGCAGGCACCGGATGTCCGTCGACCCGTGAGACCATCTCCCTTACCAGGGCTGTGGCCGGAGAGGGCGCTCACGCTGTTCTGGTGATCAATCCCTCGTATTACAGGGGAAACATGAACCATGACGAGCTGGTGAGGCATTATCATGATGTGGCTGACGCCTCACCGGTACCGGTGCTGGTCTATAATATGCCGGCAAACACAGGTATTGATATGACTGCGCGCATGATCATTGCCATGGCTGAGCACCCCAATATTATAGGGTTAAAGGAGTCAGGAGGCAATGTGGCCAAGATGGGTGAGATCCTGGGCAATGTCAGGCCCGGATTCCAGGTGCTTGCCGGCGGGGCCGGCTTCCTGCTACCGGCCCTTTCTGTGGGTGCCGCGGGCGGCATCCTGGCCGCTGCAAACATTGCTCCAGGGCACTGCCTGGATATCTTCAATGCATTTGCTGCCGGTGACATCGCACGTGCCAGGGAGCTGCAGCAACGCATCATTCCTCTGAATGCTGCCGTGACGGCCCGCTGGGGCGCGCCTGCCCTGAAGGCTGCAATGGATGAACTCGGGCTATATGGAGGGCATGTCAGGAGACCCCTGCTGCCGCTGGATGATAAGACAACAAAAGAGCTTCTTGACCTGATGAGGAGTGATGGACTTGATCTTTACAGGCAAATAAAATAACAGGCTATGAAAGGAAGAAAACTATTGATGATACCCGGTCCGATAGAGTTTGAACCGTAATGAAGGCTTACGAGGAGAGACGTCCCGCATACTTCGGCACCCCGGCAGTGAACCTGATATGCGGTCTTGAGGTGAGTCTCAGACTGATTCTGAAGGAGGGAATGGAGGCCAGGTTCAGAAGGCACAGGGAGCGAGGCGCTGCATTCCGCGAAGCAATCAGGGAGATGGGGATGAGGATGATTCCCGTCAGCGAGGAGGTGAGCGCCAACACGCTCTCGGCACCATTCTATCCCGACGGTGTAAGCGGAAAACAGTTTATGAAGGCTATGGCTTCATCAGGTGTGATAGTGGCAGGCGGACTGCTCCCGGAAATAAAGGATGATTATTTCAGGGTGGGACACATGGGATCAGTCAGCCGTGGAGACATACTGGCCACTGTTGATGCGATAGCCGGAGCCCTGTCAGCATGCGGCTACAGGAAATGACTTAAATTTGTTATAGTCTTACACATATAAAAAATAGCAGAAACATGTCACTTACAGAGAAAATTGCCGGAGACCTGATGGCGGCCATGAAGGCGCAGGACAAGAAGGTCCTTGAAGCACTCAGGGCGGCGAAGACTGCCTTTATCCTGGCAAGGTCAGAGAGAGGGCAGGATGCAGTACTGGGTGAAGAAGAGGAGATAAAGATCATCCGTAAGCTCGTTAAACAGAGAAGAGAGTCGGCTGCCATCTACAGAGAGCAGAACCGGCCTGATCTCTATGAGAAGGAGGAGAGTGAAGCAGCGGTGCTTGAGGCATACCTTCCTGCAGCAATGAGCAACCAGGAGCTTGAGACTGTGGTTAAGGAGATAATCAGCCGCGTGGGTGCCAAAGGTCCTTCAGACATGGGAAGGGTGATGGGTGTTGCCACGAAGGAACTGGCTGGCAGGGCCGAAGGCCGTGAAATATCTGCTAAGGTAAAACAGTTGCTGGGCTGAACTATTCTGCTCGTGACACCATGGTTACAGGCATGTAACCGGTCATGTTCCGGGCGCTTGACCGTAATTGCGCTTGCATTCACGCCTCTTCAGCATCCGGCGTCGTACCATTGTGTCTCTCGCATTCAAGCATCTTCAGTATCCGGCGCCGCTTGGCAACAAGGTCTGTAAGCTCTATGAGCATGTCAGCATTTACTCTCCTGGCCATAGGGATCACATACTTCTCCGTCTGGTCAAGGTAGTCAGATATCTTCTGTTCTGACTGAATATCACGATGCAGGTCGGTGAGATTGCTTATCCGGTCAGCACATTTGAGGAGCATGGCATTGCGTGAACCGTACTCCAAAAGACGTTGCAGGTAACGTTCCTTTGACTCATCCTTCCTCCTGGTGACTTCCAGAACCAGCCTGACAACATCATCACCATCACTGTCAATCCACCTGATCTCGTCTACCTGCGTCTCAGGCAGGTCTTCAAGAAGGTCATGCAGTAAAGAGGCTTTCAGCAAAATACTGTTGGTGAAAAACTTATAGTCGAGAAGTATGCCCAGGGTTGAGAAACAGTGACGGAACTGGTTTCCTCCAACCTCCCTCTGCACGCTTATCAGGGCTGTTGCCTTCAGTATATATGGGGCGAGCACCAGATTCTTCAGTATCTCCAGGGTAGTCATAAAAGCGGGTTAAAAACCCTAAAATTAAATATCTCATTGTTTCTACCATGTTATGACATCATACTAATTATGAACAGTCTGTCCACAATATCAACCGCTATTCAGTGCTGCCGGGCCTGGTTCCGTATGGTTATACTGATGTTTTATAACCTGAGCATGACTGGTCAAGTAGCGATTCCCGGCACATATGAATGATGTATCAGGTAATCATGGATAAAGCAGTCTGACGGTCCATCCCTGGTCATTCTCGTTTCTGGAATACAATATCCTGTCGTGCAGGCGATGTTCCCTGCCCTGCCAGAACTCCATGTAATCGGGTTCCAGAAGATATCCTCCCCAGTGCGGTGGTCTTGGGACGGGACGGTCGCGGTACTGCTCATCTGTCTCGCGTGCTTTCCGTTCCAGGAGCTCTCTGCTCTCAAGGAACCGGCTCTGCTGTGATGCGACGGCACTGATCTGGCTCTCCCGGGGCCGGCTTCTGAAGTAGGCGCCAGACTCCTCCGCAGGCAGCCTTGATACACGTCCGCCGATTCTTACCTGTCTGTAGAGCTCGTTCCAGAAGAAGGTCATTGCAGCGTGGCTGTTCTGTTCCAGTTCATCACCTTTCCGACTGCCGTAACTGGTAAAAAAGGTGAATCCCAGCCGGCTGAAGTCGCGCAGCAGTACAATCCTTCCCGATGGTTTTCCGGAAGAATCTGCTGTTGCCAGGTGCAGGGCGTTAGGGTCCCTGATCTCTCTGGCGATGGCATCCTCCAACCATTTTCCGAATTGGTCTGCAGGGTCATCTGCAAAATCAGAAAGATCAAGACCTTCACCGTGGTACTCACTCCTCATCAGGGTGGTCATTCTACGAATTGAATTCATTGGATGTTCAGTGCTTGATGTGACTACTGAATAACACTTTATGCAGAATTATGTTTACTTTATGCCGGTGGTTCTCATTTATATGAAAATGTTACCTTTGTTCGTGAAAAAATAAAGAGTATGTTTTTTAGACGCATTCTGCCTATTATCGCACTGATAGTATCAGTGGCACTGCCAACGGCAGTCAGTGCACAGGTCCCCGTAGAGGTGTCAGATGAGAAAGTCGTTACTGACGGCAGGGTTTTTTATATGCATGAAGTGCAGAAGAACCAGACCCTTTATTCCATCTCGCGTGCTTACAGGGTTTCTATAGATGCCATCACACGTGAGAATGTCATTCCACCCAATGGCATTCAGACAGGACAGATCCTGAGGATACCGGGCTCAGGGCAACAGGCTGTTCCCACAGCACAGCCGCGTCCGGCTGTACAGCAACCGGCTGCACCTGCTCAATCACGTCCGGCAGCATCGCCATCACGGTCACAGGGCTCTCTGGCTGATGTACAGATGAGTGACGGCACCTGGATCAGGATAGCGGATGAAAAGATAGTCTCAGGAGGAAGGACATACTACATGCACAGAATTGAGAAAGGGCAGACTCTCTATTCGATAGCAAAGGCGTACAAGGTAACCATTCTTGATATTGATCGTGAAAATTCTATTCCGCCCGGTGGCATAAGGGAAGGACAGGTATTGAAGATCCCGGCTGCAACGGCTCTCACAGTCATTGAGGAGAGAGATATTCCTGATCAGGCTTCAGCCCGTCCTGAAAGATCGGAGGCAGCAGGTGCAGGCAGAGAGGTTACAGCTGAGGGAACAGTAGTGCCCCGTCAGGAGACGCAATTGCCCCGTCAGGAGACACAGTTGCCCCGTCAGGAACAGCCTGCAGCAAAACCTGACGAAGCTGCCACGAAGGATAATATCTCAGCCAAGCCTGCAGAAGCTGAGAAGAAGGCTGAGGTGAAGCCTGCCGCCAAGGTTAAGGCACAGCCTGAATCGAGGCAACAGGCTGAGACACAGCAGCAGACACCTGTCACCTCACAGAGTCAGGAGAAACCAAAGCCTGATCAGCCCGTAAAGAAGAAGATCCATAAGGTCCAGAAGGGCGAGTCACTCTCTGATATAGCAAAGAAATACGGCATTACCGTCCAGGAGCTCAAGCAGGCCAATAAGGGAGTGATTTTCGCAATGCCCGACATGCGCCTGGTGATCCCTGTCAGGGAGGAAGAATAGCACTGCAGCCTTTGTTTCGCTATGCGTTTGATTGTTCCGGCAACCTTCCTTCTTCAGGAAGGTATTGTCACCGTGAACTTACTTCCTTTACCAGGGGTGCTGTCTACTATGATATTGCCTCCGTAGAGATCAATCATCTTTTTGGCAATTGAGAGTCCCAGACCGCTGCCCGATATGTTTTTTGTCTCACTGGTCCTTATCCTCACAAAATCCTGGAACAGCCTTGCATGGTCTTCCCTGCTGATGCCAATGCCTGTATCTTCAACAATTATCCGGCAGATGCTGTCAGGCTTTGAAACAGAGATGAACACCTCACCTCTGTCATGGTTGTATTTTATTGCATTGGAGACCAGGTTGCTCAGAATGATCTCCATCTCACTCCGGTCAGCCCTTATAAAGCAGTTCTCCGGTATGTCAGCATGAATTTTCACGCTCTTCTGTCTTGCCATTGGCTCAACAGTGTCTATGACACTTTTAGCCACCTCGTGCAGGTCAATATTAGTGACATGGCGGTTTTTCTGCCCTGCTTCTATCTTCGTCAGGTCAATCAGGTCAGTTATAAGTGCACGCATTCCCTTCAGCCTCTCCATGCACCTCTCAAGCATGCCCCTGTAATCTTCAACCGAGTCGCCCGCCTGCTTGTCAAGAATAATCCTTACGTAACCTTCTACTGCGTTGATGGGCGATTTAAGCTCATGAGATAGAACTGACAGGAACTGGAACTGGCTCTCCCTGCCTTCCCTGCTCATCTGGCTTGTCATGCGTTTGAGAAATAGGTTCTTGGTAATGCCCTCAACCGCAGTTCTCAGTTCCTGGGGGGTAAAGGGTTTGGGCATGAAACTGTGCGCTCCCATGGTTGTGGCTTTGACAGCCAGATCCAGTGAGGCATAGGATGTGATCATCATCACTGCGGCGTCATACTTCTTTTCCCTGATATATTCCAGGACCTCTATGCCATCTATGCCAGGCAGCTTGTTGTCAAGCAGTATTATATCAACGGGAGTGCCGTCAATTATCTCCAGGGCCTGTTCACCGCTCTCGGCTGTCAGGATCTCGTAGGTGAAGTCATCATCAAGGAAGGGGTAACTGACCGAGAAGTTTCTCATCACCCTCTCGGTTCCTGATCTTATACCTGGTTCGTCATCAACAACCAACAGATTGAGTACGCTCATACTTTAATAAGATAAATATTCAGATTCTGATAAATATAGCGAATTATTCAAAGAATATGGCTATCACAGCCTGTTAACTGACCCTTGCCGGACACTGAGAAAGGGGCTGGCATCCCGCATTAAAGCCGGCGGTCTGTTTCTAAAGGTTATTGATAGCATCAAAATCGTTAAATTAGTGGATAAAACATTTTAACAATGAGTGATTTTAACATGCTGATAGATGAGCTGGTCAAGTTCCGCGATGCGAGGCAGTGGAAGCAGTTTCACAATACAAAGGACCTTGCCCTGGCGCTGTCAATTGAGGCTGCGGAGCTGAATGAACTTTTCCTGTGGAAGCCGATTGAGGAGTGCGAGAAGGTAGACCGCGAAAGGCTGAAAGAGGAGCTTGCCGATGTATTTGCCTACAGCCTTCTGCTGGCTGGTAAACATGACCTTGATGTGAAGGAGATAGTCCTGGAAAAGATCAGGAAGAACAATGAGAAATATCCGGTTGACAGGTCAAAGGGTTCTGCAAGAAAATACAATGAGCTGTGACCTCCTGAGAGCCATCCGTAAAAGTGCAAATTCCGAAATGACTGAACTATGATTAAACTGATCAAGGGTGACATTACGAAAATCCCGGCTGACGCCATAGTCAACGCGGCAAATTCGTCATTGCTCGGAGGGGGAGGGGTAGACGGAGCCATCCACAGGGCAGGAGGCGTAACTATCCTGGAAGAATGCAGGAAGATCGTAGAAAGTCAGGGCGGTTGCCGGGCTGGTGAGGCTGTGGTAACAACAGCCGGGAAGCTGCCGGCCAGGTATGTCATCCATACTGTGGGGCCGATATGGCACGGAGGGATGAAGAATGAGGATCAGTTGCTTTCAAACGCATATACCAACTCATTACGGCTTGCGGTGGAGAACGGAGCAAAAACCATTGCATTTCCCAATATCAGCACCGGAGTCTACGGCTTCCCGAAAGCAAGAGCGGCAAGAATAGCAATAGAAGCAGTCAGGAAGTTTCTGAAATCTGATAAGGCAATCAGTGAGGTGATCTTTGTTTGTTTTGACCGGGAGAACTACGGGATATATGAGAGGCTGCTGAATGTATGAGCAATGCTTTTTCATAAAATGATCACAGTGAAAAATTCAGAGAATTCTGAAGGAGGAAACTGAAAAATCCCCACATTTGGGTTCTGATCAAAACCTGTTTACAATGCGAAGCCCTGAAAGTTTAAGAAGGAAGATAGAGATGGAAGAAAGAAATCCTGTGACAAGAGCGGCTCCTTCCGGAACAGCAACCATAAAAGTGGGGGATGATTCAAACTCAAGTGAGATACTTGTGTTTACTTCTCTCTGTAATGTTTATAAGGTTCAGAAGAAGGAACTTACGGACAAGATACAGGCGCTTCAGAAGATTGATACCGAACCAGGGGAAAGACCAGTATATCTTACCGGAGAAAAGAGGTACAAGGGTTTTCTGATTGTGGCATTTGAAAATGGCAAGGTTGGGAAGATATCCATGGAAAGTTTTAAAACCGAGTACACAAGAAAAAAACTAAGGAATGCCTTTAATGGTGAATCGCGCCTTGTTTTTATTGAACTCATCGGGCATGATATTGACCTGGTTGTCATGAGCAGCATCAAAAAGGTTGTTTTGTTCAACACTTCTCTTATAAATGCTGTGGGGAGCAGGACAACCAAAGGCGTCCTGGTCATGAAACCGAAGGATGGCAGCGTGATGATAAGGGTTAACCGGCCGGAAAACACAAAACTGACTGATCCTGAATATTACCGCAGGAGTGACTCACTCAATGCTATCGGATTTTACCTGAAGCCGGGAGATGAGATCTGATTACCGGCTGAATTCCCGGGGGCAGTCTGAAAGAGAAAACCTCTCTGTCACTTCGCTCATGCCGTTCTTTGTTTGGCCTCGTCACCGGCACCAGCCTTGGACACCGCAGAAAAAATAAAGCCCGTCTCGCCAGATGGCGTTGACAGGCTTTTAATTGTGTCGGGGTGATGTGACTCGAACACACGACCCCTACGTCCCGAACGTAGTACGCTACCAACTGCGCTACACCCCGCTTTGTACGCCGTATCCGCCAGCCGGTGTAAAGGGCGTACTTTATTTCACGAACCCGGCTGTTCGGCCTCATATCCGCCAGCCGGCGGAGAAGGAGGCCTTCCTGAAAAAAATCAGGTTCGCAAAAATAATAAAATTTTTGTGCTGAAGGAACTTTTTGACTATTTAAGAGTCAGCTCAGCTATCTTACGATGCAAATCGCTGCTGCTCACCGGTTTGGGCAGGTAGTCGGTGCATCCGGCATCAATAGCCCTGGTGCGGTCATCCGGGAATGCGTATGCTGTCACTGCCACTATGGGCATTTTCTTAAACGCTTCTTCACTCCTGAGCCTGCGGGTGAGGGAGAGTCCATCCTCATCTCCTTTCAGGGAGATATCCATAAGTACCAGGTCGAAGGTCCTCTCATGCAGCAGGTCCCATGCGTCTGCAGCTGACTCTGCCACTGCTGTGTCATACAGACCGGCCAGCAGCTTGGTGAAGTAGAGCTGGCTGTGCGGATCATCTTCCACAATGAGCACAGTCTTGCGTCTTGATGATGACTGGTCCTTCATATTTTATTAAATTTATACGATGTAGATCCCAGTTTAATTTTCTCAGCGTGAAGCAGGGCAGTGTTCCAGTCAGTATTTCCATGTGCCATCCGGAACTTGTCTTCTCCGCGCTTATCACTCTTTTTATCTATCTCCCGCAAATGCCATGCCGCAGGTGCAGCTATAACCATATCTGCGCATGCTTTGTCAAGAGCCACCGGATCGGTAGAGGCCGCTATGCCTATGTCCGGCACCAGTGGAAGGTCATTGTGACCCCAGCAGTCGCAGTCGGGTGAGACATCCATGATAAAGTTAATATGCAAAGCCGGCTTTCCTTTCACGGCTGCATATGAATATTCGGCTATTTTCTTGCTCAGGGTATCACCCTCTGAGCTCCACTGTACCCTGGCGGCGTCATACTGGCATACAGCTATGCACTGACCGCAACCGGTACATTTCTCAGTATCGATAAATGCTTTTCGTTCTTCATCCAGGTGCACCGCATCATGTGCACAGTTAATGACGCACAGGTTGCATCCGGTACAGTTTTTCCTGTAGATAACGGGAGGGTTGCCTGAGTGCTGGAAAAGCTTTCCCCCAACCGAGGCACATCCCATCCCCAGGTTCTTCAATGCACCGCCGAAACCGGTCTGTTCGTGCCCCTTGAAGTGATTCATGGAGATGATTATGTCGGCATCAGCAATGGCTGAGCCGATCATCGCCCTGCGCGTATATTCGAGGTTCACCTCTATCTCACGATAGTCGGTTCCCTTGACACCGTCACCGATGATTACATGACAGCCTGCACTGAATGGGTTATATCCGTTTGTAAATGCAGCCCCAAGATGGTCCGGGGCATTGGACCGTTCTCCGTGATAGAGGGTGTTGCAGTCAGTGAGATAGGGTTTGCCTCCCTTCTCCCTTATCATGGATGCTATCCTGGCTGCAAAATTTGGCCTGAGGTATGCCAGGTTACCCGGTTCGCCGAAATGGATCTTTATGGCTGTCATCTTGCGGTTGAAATCGATCTTATCAAAACCGGCAGCCCTGACCAGCCTTTCAAGCTTCTTCAGAAGATTGAGTGAGGGCGTGGCGTGCAGATCGGTGAAATATACCTCAGAAGGTCCCATCAGATATTAAACGTTTGCCATCAGACATTAAGTATGTCAATAATGTCTACCAGGTGCTGGTTGAGTCTCTTATGCTGCTTTATTGCTTTTCTGAAGGGCACGAGCACTATCTCATCGCTCTGCAGTCCTACCATAACGCTCTGCTGTCCGTCGAGCAGCGCTTCCACGGCGGCGTTACCCAGTCTGCTGGCATTGACCCTGTCAAGAGCCGAGGGTGATCCGCCCCTCTGCAGGTGTCCCAGGATGGCCACCCTCACCTCATAGCCTTTCAGCTGTGGTTTAAGCCTTTCAGCCAGGGCTATGGCTCCTCCCTCTTCATCACCTTCGGCCACAATGATAATATTGCTTGATTTTTTTCTCTTGTTGCCGGTCTCAATCATCTTTGTTATGTCGCGTGCTTCTCCCTTTATCTCTGGCATAATGATGGCTTCGGCCCCGCTGGCAATGCCGCTGTAAAGAGCAATGTGACCTGCCTCGGCACCCATAACTTCAACGAAGAACATCCGGTTGAGGGCACTGGCTGTATCACGTATTTTGTCAACGGCCTCTACTACCGTGTTAAGTGCGGTGTCATAGCCTATTGTATAGTCGGTACCGTAGATATCATTGTCTATTGTTCCGGGCACACCCACGAAGGGGATATTGTACTCCTCATTAAACACGCCGGCACCCTTGAACGAACCGTCACCGCCGATAACTACAACCCCGTCTATGCCTGCTGCTTTCAGGTTATCATAGGCCACCTTTCTGCCCTCGGGGGTTCTGAAGGCCTCGCATCTGGCTGTTTTCAGTATGGTGCCTCCGCGCTGTATGGTATCTGATACTGTATGGGCATAGAGTGGTTTGAAATTCGCATTGATCATCCCCATGTAGCCGTGCCTTATACCAACCACCTCGAGCCCGTTATATATTGCAGTTCGTGTTACAGCGCGAATGGCTGCATTCATGCCGGGAGCGTCACCACCCGATGTGAGAACGCCTATCTTATTAATTTTAGCCATTGTGGAAATAATTTATTTGACGGTGCGAAATTACTACAATTTCAGGCATTATCAATCTGTGGCATGAACAATATCAAAACCCCTCAACAATTTCGGCAACCTCATGAATCAGCCACCTTGGGGTTGAAGTTGCTCCGCACACACCGGCGCTGGCGGCATCCCTGAACCAATCCCTGTTCAGTTCTCCAGGTGATGAGATGAAGTGGGATCGTGGATTTTCCTTCAGGCACACCTCGAAGAGCATCCGCCCGTTGGAACTTTTTTTACCGCTGACGAAAATTATTACGTCATGCTGCTGTGCGAATTCCCTGAGTCTGGGTTCCCTTCCCGACACCTGCCTGCAGATGGTGTTATGCACCTTCAGCGTATTGCCGGGATGATCCTTTGACTGCTTCTCCAGGTTCAGCCTGATTATCTCTGCAACCACCTCATACTGTACCTTGCTCTTGGTGGTTTGTGAGAATAGGAAGACAGGCCTGGTGTAATCAATCCTGCCAAGATCCCCTTTGCCTGTGACAAGGATACCCCTGGGGCCTGCAGCACCCATCAGTCCTATTACCTCGGCATGCCCCTCTTTTCCGAAAATAACTATCTGTCCCTTCTCTTCGCGGGCAAGATCAGCCACCTTTTTTATCTTCTCCTGCATGGAGTGAACAATGGGGCAGGTGGCATCAATTATTGTGATATTGTTTTCTGCGGCCTTAAGGTAGGTTGATGGCGGCTCGCCATGCGCCCTGATAAGGACTTTACCATCGCGCAGCTTCTCAAACTCATCATGTGTAATGGTTACCATACCCAGTGCGGTGAGTCTGGCGACCTCCAGATCATTATGAACTATCTCCCCGAGGCAATAGACTGTTTCTCCCTCCTTCAGGGCGTTCTCAGCTATCGCCACGGCGTTCTCCACCCCGAAGCAGAATCCTGATCCCTGTTCAACGTCAACTTTCATCTGTTCTCTTTTTATAAAGTTTCCTGAACCATATTATCTGTTCCTCCGGGGTCATGTCACTGTTATCCAGCTCAACCGCATCATCTGCTTTCCGGAGCGGACTGGCCTCTCTTGAGGAATCTATCCGGTCACGCTCCGTAATATTTCTCATGACCGCACCGAAGTCGGCCGGCATTCCCTTGCTAACCAGTTCAAGGTAGCGTCTCTGTGCCCTTACCTCCGGGCGTGCGGTCATGAATATTTTCAGTTCGGCATCAGGGAAGACCACGGTTCCTATGTCACGGCCATCCATCACCACTCCTCCGCCTTTGCCCATTGCCCGCTGCAGTTCAACGAGTCTGGCCCTGACACCTGCTATGGTACTGACGGGGCTCACATTGTCAGACACCTCGCGGTCACGTATCTCCCTTTCCACCTTTTCGCCGTTGAGGTAGGTGGCTGAGAAGCCTGTCTCGCGGTCAGGCTTGAAGGTGATGGTTATCTCCGGCATCACCTCCAGTATCCGTTGTTCATCGGCCACACCCCCTGCAACCAGTCCGCGGCGCAGGGCGAAGAGGGTGACGGCCCTGTACATGGCGCCTGAGTCGATATAGACATAGCCCAGCTCCGTGGCTATCGCTTTCGCGAAGGTGCTCTTGCCGCATGATGAGTAACCGTCAACAGTAATGATTATCTTCTTTTTCCTTTTTTTCATTCTCTGTGTACTCTAAAACGATATAAACTTCTTTAAGGTTCACTCAGGGGTGTTTCCAAAAATCTTCTCCGGTCTCAGCGTCAGGGTGAAGTGACTTGCTCCCCCTGCAGGATGGAAGGAGTCATACCCCCATGCCAGCTCAAAGGCCTTCAGACGGATACCGAACCCTGCCGTGAAGCCGGCCATGCCGGTGCGCTGATCCGTACGCATCTCCGCCCGGCGCTGGTAGTTCAGCCCGGCACCAATCCAGAACGACTCGGAGGGGATGAGCTCTGCACCGAACACCAGGTGCCGCAAAAGGTCATCCCCGAAACCGCCCGGCATATTATCATCTTCAGTATCATAATCGTATGTCATATCAGGCTTTTCCAGGTGCCTTACTGTCAGTGAGAAGCTGAAGGGTGCGTGGGCAAGCCTCTTGGTGGCGCCGGCGATAATCTCAAAGGGGAGGGGCTCTCCTCCCTGTCCCGTGTAACTCCTGATCTGAAAGCCGGCATTGCGAATGACAAGGCCGGCATCAAGCAACAGTGCTTCATTATGATAGGAAGCGCCTATATCCATGCATATGCCGGCAGAAAAATAGCGTTCCAGGTGTGAGAGCACCGGCTTGAGATTGATACCGGCAGTGAAGGACGAGTCTATTTCCATTGACCAGAGAATATTGAACCCATATTCGGCTGCGGTGAAGCTGCCGGTTATATTACCGGCCTGATCGGCCTCGGTAAAGCGGCCGTGACTGATGAAGCTCACCCCGCCGGCAAAGGTGCCCATACGCTCCGTATCCATCGCATAGGAGGCATAACCGTATCGTATGCCGGCAAGCCACGTGGAGAAACTGAGTGAGACGCTGTTGTCCATATTGCTGTTCAGCAGGGCCGGGTTGAAGTAAGGGAGACTCAGGTCATTTCGCCCCTGCGAGACGGTTATCCCGCCGGTGGCGGTGGCATAAGCCGAGTGACTGAGGTTCAGGAACTCATAGGTGTTGTCACCCCCGGTCTGGCTCCTTGCCGGCAGCGCCATGACAGCCAGCAGCAGGCAGAGAGCATTAACCCTGACCGGCAGCACCCTGTTGGCCAAATGTGAACAGGGTGTTCTATCCCTTGCCGGCAGCACCCTGTTGGCCAAATGTGAACAGGGTGTTCTACCCCTTGCCGGCAGCACACTGCAGATCAGACGCAGATAAAGAGTCCAGACACTCATCTTCCTGTTGATTGAAAACAAAGATAGTAATCCCGGCAAAACGGCATGTCCATGGCCATAAACTAAGGGATTCAGGCGCTTCTGCCCGCGAAGTCGGTGTCAACTACCACCTTTGTGCTCTTCCTTGCCTGCGACAGGAAGAGCCCGGCAATCACAACTGCCATGCCTATCCCGTTACGTGCCGTCAGTCTGTCACCTATGACGAAATAGGCAAAGATGGCAGTGAATACCGGTATCAGGTTACTGAAAATATTGCCACGGGCTATACCCACGTATCTCACTGACCATGCGAAAAGAACAAAGGCGCCGCATGAGGCGAAGATGGCAAGCAGCACTATTGAACCGAAGCTCTCGGCTACAATTCCCGTGGCCAGGACTTTTTTCAGATCGATGATCAGGAAGAGCGGCAGAAATAGGATTGCGCCTATGATGTTCTGCATGTTAACTATTGTGACAGGGTTGTACTGGTGGGTAAGCCTGTGGAGTACCATATTATAACCTACAGCAGATACCACTGCCAGGAACATCAGGGCCAGCCCCCTTGGATTCATGTCTATACTTCCGGTGCTGGTGGTGATGAAGATCAGAACCCCTATAAAGGAAAGTACTACACCCAGGTAGTTGATCAGTTTCAGGCGCTCCCGGTAGAGGACCCAGGCAAAGATGACAGCAAAGACAGGTATTGTTGAGATGATTACTGATCCCACGGTAGAGGAGACATATGTAAGCCCGAAACTCTCACCCAGAAAATAGAGGAATGGCTCAAAAAGCGCCAGGAGAAAGAAGTACTTCCGGTCCTCCTTTTTTACCCTGATAAACCTGCCCGTTACCCACAGATAGACCGAGAGAAACACTATCGATATGCAAAGTCTTATGAAAATGATTGCAATCGGATCATAATCCTTGTTGGCAATCTTGAACCATACAAACGAAAACGACCAGAAGATCATTGAAAAAACAAGTGCAACATATGGCCTGGCTTTCATGTGAGAACGCAATATAAGAGGGTGGTTGTGTCGGCGGCGAAAATAACTGATTTTTTGATACAGTGATCAGGGCAGAAGGAAGAAGTTGCTGGTTTCGAACGGGAGGCATCCGGATAGAGCCGGGATATCATAATGACCTAAATGTCAAGATTATAAAAGACCCTGGTATTTCGACCGGGATTCATAAAATAGTGAATGAGTGGCTTCCGGGTACAGTTTTTTATTATATTTGCCACTTCAAAAGCGAGAATGAGATGAACGGAATCAAGATCGTTGTACTTGCCAAGCAGGTTCCGGACACCCGGAATGTGGGTCCTGATGCCATGAAGGCAGACGGTACTGTGAACAGGAGTGTGCTGCCTGCTATCTTTAACCCGGAGGATCTGAATGCCCTGGAACAGGCCCTGCGCATAAAGGAGCGCTATGAAGGCGTTACCGTGACGTTGCTGACGATGGGTCCGGTACGGGCTGCAGAGATCATACGTGAGGGGCTATATCGTGGCGCCGATGATGGTGTTTTGCTGACTGACAGGGCTTTTGCCGGTTCGGACACCCTTGCCACATCATATGCCCTTGCACTGGCAGTGCGCAAGCTGTCGCCCGACCTGGTGATTGGCGGTCGGCAGGCTATTGACGGTGACACTGCGCAGGTGGGACCACAGGTGGCTGAGAAGCTGGGATGGCCGCAGGTAACCTATGCTGAGGAGATGCATTTTGAAGGAGACAGGCTGATCATACGGCGCAGACTGGAGAGAGGCGTTGAGACCGTCTCCGCCCCGCTGCCATTGGTGGTGACGGTCAACGGCACCGCCCCGGCATGCCGCTACCGCAATGCCAGGCTGGTGATGAAGTACAAGTATGCGCGTACTGAAACTGAACTGCAGGCTGAGAACGCTGACTACATCGCTGCAGGCAGACCGCTCATTAAGATCACCGAATGGGGCGTGGATGCCATCGGCGCTGACCCTGACCAGCTCGGACTCTCAGGATCACCCACCAAGGTAAAGGAGATTGAGAACGTAATCCTGCAGTCCAAAGAGTCAAAACGACTGACCTCTTCTGACAGCGATATCGAATCCCTCGTCAGGGAGTTGCTTGAGAATCACACAATTGGTTGATAATACGGATAAAATATTTCTGCAGTGAACAATCTATTTGTCTTTTGTGAGCTTGATGAAGGCAGACCTGCCGAGGTGAGCCTCGAGCTGCTTACCAGGGGCAGGGCACTGGCCAACACCCTTGACTGCCGTCTTGAAGCCGTTGTGCTTGGAAACGGCATAGACGGCATTGAGGACCAGCTCTTCCCCTACGGAGTGGATGTGGTACATGTGGCTGATGACCCGGTGCTTGAACACTACCGTACCATGCCGTATGCCTCGGTGGTAGCCGGTATCTTCAAACAGGAACAGCCACAGATAGCCCTCATGGGCGCCACCACAACCGGTCGTGACCTGGGGCCAAGGGTCTCCTCGGCACTGCACAGCGGGCTGACAGCCGACTGCACCAGCCTTGAGATAGGTGATCACTATGTCAAGAAGAGTGACGCAACCTATAAAAATATTCTTTACCAGATCAGGCCTGCCTTCGGCGGAAACATCATTGCCACTATCATCAACCCTGATCACCGGCCACAGATGGCCACCGTCCGGGAAGGTGTAATGAAGTGCGAAATAGTCAATAAAAACTATCGGGGTGAGGTGAAGAGAATAGATATCTCTGAGTTTATCAGGCCGGAAGACCTGGCGGTGGAGATAATTGAGAGACACATGGAACCCCGCAAGGTAGATATAAAGTCGGCCCGGATAATAGTCTCAGGAGGTTATGGCATGGGCTCAAAAGAGAACTTCGCCCTGCTCTATGAGCTGGCCTCAGTACTGGGAGGAGAGGTGGCTGCCTCCAGGGCAGCCGTCGATGCCGGTTTTGCCGGGCACGAACGACAGGTAGGACAGACAGGGGTGACGGTGAGGCCAAAGCTCTATATAGCATGCGGCATTTCAGGGCAGATACAGCATACTGCCGGGATGAACCAGAGCGGAAAGATCATTGCCATCAACAATGATCCCATGGCTCCCATAAACAGCATTGCCGATTATGTTATAAACGGCGATGTGGCAGAGGTCATACCCCGGCTCATCAAACACTATAAGGCAAACGCCCGGTAGACAAAGGGCATACTGAACATAAAAGATATCACCAATGGCAAATTTTTATACCGACAACAGGGACCTCAGATTCCACCTTACCCATCCTGCGATGGAAAAGATCGTCAGATTGAAGGAGATGGATTACCGGGAGAAGGATCAGTATGATTATGCCCCGCACGATTTTGAGGATGCCATGGACAACTATGAAAGGGTGCTGGAGATCATCGGTGCCATTTGCGCCGAGGTCATTGCTCCAAATGCCGAGGATGTGGATCACGAGGGGCCGACAGTTACCGACGGTCATGTGACATATGCAAGGGGAACCCGCGAGAATCATGAGGCTCTCACCAGGGCCGGTGTGATAGGAATGAACTTTCCTCGCCGCTATGAGGGGCTGAATTTCCCCATGGTACCCTACGTCATGGCTGCCGAGCTGGTCTCCAGGGCTGATGCCGGATTTGCCAACATATGGGGACTGCAGGACTGTGGTGAGACTATTTTGGAGTTTGGCTCAGAGGAGATAAGAGAGGAGTTCCTGCCACGGTTTAACAGAGGAGCCACTGCCGCCATGGACCTTACCGAGCCGGACGCCGGCTCTGACCTGCAGGCTGTACAGCTCAAGGCTCACTATGATGAGACCCGTGGCGCATGGCTGCTCAATGGCGTAAAGCGTTTCATCACTAACGGTGATGCCGAGATATCACTTGTGCTTGCACGCTCCGAAGAGGGTACAGCAGACGGAAGAGGGCTATCACTATTTGTTTATGACAGGGCTGACGGGGGCGTCCTCGTCAGGCGCATAGAAAACAAGATGGGTATCAAGGGATCGCCCACATGCGAGCTGGTCTTCCGCAATGCACCGGCAAAACTTGTTGGTGAGCGTCGCCTGGGGCTCATCAAGTACGTGATGTCACTGATGAATGGCGCGCGCCTGGGTGTAGCGGCTCAGGCAGTGGGCATAGCTCAGGCAGCCTGGGAGGAAGCTGCCAGGTATGCCTCGGAGAGGAAGCAGTTCGGTAAGACGATAAACAACTTCCCTGCTGTCTACGAGATGCTGACACTGATGAGAGTACGTCTTCAGGCAATGCGGTCACTGCTATATGAGACTGCCCGCTTCGTAGACACATACAAGGCATGGGCATTCATCAGCGCAGAACGCCCCCTGACGAAGGAGGAGCGTGAGGATATGAAAAACAGCACCAGGTTGGCTGACATCTACACTCCTATGGTGAAGCTCATCAGCAGCGAGTGGTGCAACCGTATAGCCTATGACGCCGTGCAGATACACGGAGGAGCAGGATTCATCAGGGACTTCCCGGTGGAACGACTGTACCGCGATGCACGCATCACATCCATCTACGAGGGCACATCACAGCTCCAGGTAGTGGCTGCCATCAGGGGTGTGACAACAGGAGGGTGCCTGACACAGATACGTGAGTACGAGAAAGCACCGGTGAGACCAGAGATGGAACACCTGAAGAAAGAGCTGATTAGTCTCACCAACGAATATGAGAAGATAGTGGCGCAGGTAATTGCTGCCGGCAACAATGAACTGACCGATTTCCATGCACGCCGCCTGGTTGAGATGGCTGCCAACATAATCATGGGTTACCTGCTGCTTCATGATGCACAGCGTGATCAGGCCTTTAGTCAGGCGGTTGAGATATTTTTACCCCAGGCAGTAACGGAGAACCGGATGAGGTTGGAGTTTATCGCCACCTTTGAGGAGAAAGAGCTGGGACTTTATAAGGTGAACTGAAAATTTTCCGCTCTTCAGCAGGACAGATGAAGATGAAGTTATGACAACATAATTTATCTTTGCCTTCATGAGCAGCAATTATTACCACTATCCGGTATGGGTGCGTCTCTGGCACCTGGTCAATGCCATCCTGTGTATTCTTCTGATAATTACCGGATTAATGATCTTTCTTCATGATCCGGTAGCAGGTACGGCAGATGTCGCGGCGGGCGGGAGCAGGCTTCATAACGTCAGCGGGATAATACTTACGGTTAGTTACCTGGGATTTTTTGCGGGCAACCTCTTTACAGAAAACGGGAAGCATTACCGCACCAGACTGAGAGGATCATTCAGCCGGTTCCTGAAGCAGGTACGCCATTATCTCTACGGACAGTTCCGGGGCGAGGAGGCTCCTTTTCCGGTTGACAGTGAACGCAAGTTCAACCCGGTTCAGAAAGGAACCTATGCCGGAGTAATGTACCTGGTAGTTCCGTTCCTGATAATTACAGGTACGCTGATGATGCATTCCGATCCTGCAGATGGGCTCTCTTCTGGTTTTGATATCTATGCAGTCCTTGATATCCTCCACATCGTCCTTGCAGTCATTGTTACATTGTTTCTCCTGGTGCATCTCTTCATAAGCATCACCGGCCGTCATCTGATGAGCATTGTCTCCGGATGGAGCCGCAGCGGGCAGGCCGGCGGGTAAAAACAGTGCACCTGCTGTTTTCATTTCTGAATTATTAGATTTGTAACCAAATCATCTCTATGAAACAGCTACGATTCCTGTTTACTTCCGCCTTCATGGCCATACTGTTCATTGTGCTTGCAGTGGCAATGGCTGCAGCTACATTCATTGAGAACGACTACGGTCGTGAAGCATCATGGGCAGCGGTATACAACACGAAGTGGTTTGAACTGATCTTCCTGCTGCTGGTGGTCAACCTTGCAGGGCAGATCTGTGTATTCAGGCTATGGCGAAAGGAGAAGCTGACAATAATGCTGTTTCACACTGCTTTCATAATAATGGTTGCAGGTGCAGCTATAACCAGGTATACGGGTTATGATGGCTTTATGCATATCAGGGAGGGTGAAAGCTCTTCAGTGACAATGTCGGCGGGCAATAGCCTTATCTTTGAACTGACAGACAATGAAGGACATGCCCTTGCCAGTCATGATGTCCCGTTCAGCCCGGCTGCCGGACGCAATGACCGCCTCAGGAAAACGCTAAAAGCAGCAGGGGAGGAGGTGACCCTCATCTTTGACGGTTATATTGCCAATGCCATAAAGGAGGTGGAGGAGTCTCCCGGAGGAGTACCGATGGTCTCATTTATTGCCACCCCTGATATGGTCAGCAGTGAGACCATTGTGCTGGCGGAGGGAGAGACAACAATGATAGGAGAGATGACGGCCGGGTTCGGGACCAGGGCTCATATCACAATCACCACTGACGGGAATTCTTTTTTCATCAGGTCCGCTGCCGGCCTGCGGACTACGGTCATGGATGAGATGAGGTCGGAGAATTACCCGGCGGACTCGCTGGCACAACTCATGCCAGGCACTGTTTATACCGTGGGTAACTACAGGCTCATGCCACAGACCATGACTGTAACCGGAAGAGTGATACCTGTTCAGACTCCCGGCGGAGGCGACTCCCCGGGAGCTCTCGCGTTCACCCTCTCAGGTAACACCTTCCGCGAGAGGATATACCTCTGGGAGGATGTAGAAGGCAGCAGATCAGCGTGGAAAGGCGCTGCCGGGAGAGCAGAGGCCCGTGTGAGCTATGGATCAGATCATCATGTGCTGCCCTTCAGCCTGAAGCTTGACGACTTCATAGTGGAACGCTATCCGGGATCAGACAGTCCCTCCGGCTTCAGGAGCAGGATTACGCTTAGTGATACTCAGAAGGGCATTGAGATGCCGTTTGACATCTATATGAATCATGTACTGAAGTATCGCGGTTACCGTTTCTACCAGTCATCCTATGATCCCGACGAATTGGGAACGGTCCTCTCGGTGAACCATGATCCCGCAGGAATGTATACAACCTATGTGGGTTACGGTCTGCTCTTCCTTTTTATTATTCTATCGCTGCTCAACAGGAAGTCGTTCTTCCGTACGGTTGTTCCGGGGAACTGGAGCTCCAGTTACCGCAAGGCTGCCGCTGCGGTGGCTTTGATGCTGCTTGTTTCACTTGCCCCTGCACAGGGTCAGCAGCTTGTCATTGAGAAGAAGGCAGCCGACAGTTTCGGCTCGGTGCTGGCACAGGACCAGAAGGGGCGAACCAAGCCCCTGTATACAGTCAGCAGTGATATCCTGAGGAAGGTGGCTAAGGAGAACAGCCTCGGTGGATTGTCTCCCATGCAGGTGTTCCTTGGCTGCTCATTTGACTTCTATCACTGGAAGAACGTTCCGATGATAAAAGTTACAAACGGGGAACTCAGGCAGAGGCTCAACCTGGCTGGTGAGCTGGCAGCCTTCTCTGAGATAGTGACCTTTGGCGAGGCAGGGGGGTACAAACTGGCCACTCTGGTTGACGAAGCCTATGCAAAGCCTGACGGTCAACGTAGCAAGTTCGACAAGGAGGTGATCAAGGTTGACGAGAGGGTGAATATCTGCTACATGATGTCAAGGGGCGATTTCCTCCACATCTTTCCGCTGAGGGACGGCACTGATCACTGGGGAAGAGCGGAAGAGGCGGTAAAGCATGGCATCAGCAGTGAGGACTCGCTGTTTGTGGTGAGCGCTGTTCCCCTGTGGGCGCAGGCTGTCACTTCGGTCACCCGTCCTGTGGCAGGTCCGGATGAGTTTATCTCGGCCCTGCAGAACTACCAGCGTCAGCATGCCGGGTATGAACTTCCCTCGGAGAGCAAGGTGAAGGCTGAGCTCTTCTATTACAAGGCGAAGATATTCGAGCGTCTCTTCCCGTGGTATGCAACCCTGGGACTTGTAATGATCATCACAATCATAGCGTTTATAATAAGCGGGAGGGCTCTTTCAGGCATTGTCCTAAAGGCGCTGGCGGGGCTTATTGCCACCGGTTTCCTGTTCCATACCCTGGGGCTCGGTATAAGGTGGTATATATCCGGTCACTCGCCGATGAGCAACGGTTATGAATCGATGCTGTTCATCTCGTGGGTCACATTGCTGGCGGGGCTGATCTTCAGCCGGAAATCGTTGCTCACCCTGGCCGCCACATCGGTACTGGGCGGACTGACTCTTATGGTGGCTCATCTTAGCTTCATGGATCCGGAGATAACCAATCTCGTGCCGGTTCTTCGTTCATACTGGCTTACGCTGCATGTTTCGGTTATAACAGGCAGTTACGGTTTTCTTGGGCTGGGTGCCATTCTCGGGCTGGTTGTGCTTGTGATGATGCTGTTTGTTCAGCCGGATAACCGCGAGAGGATCAGTGCTGTTATTGATGAGCTTACCGTCATCAACTACAGGACGCTTACGCTGGGGCTTTATTTCCTGACGATAGGCACATTCCTCGGGGCTATCTGGGCCAATGAGTCATGGGGCCGTTACTGGGGCTGGGATCCGAAGGAAACATGGTCTCTGATAACAATTATAGTTTACACGCTGGTGACTCATTCGAGGATGATTCCAGGTATGAAGGACACTTATACTTTCAATCTTCTTTCTTTGTTTGCCTTCTCCTCGGTGCTGATGACATACTTCGGTGTCAACTATTACCTCTCGGGACTGCATTCATACGCCGGCGGTGATCCTGTTCCTGTTCCGGTCTTTGTCTATGTGTCAGTGGCAGTGCTGGCGGGGTTGGCAGTGGCGGCAGGGTACAGGTACAAAGGGTTCAGGGAAGTGGTGAAATAAAGCTCCTAGTCAACTCAGAACTTATTCTCTTTGACCGGGGTATATGGTTAAGACGCCCCGGGCGCATCAATGTCTTCAAAGCTTCGATGAATCCCGTTTACTCAGGACACACTGATCGGAGTACTACTTTGGGATTTCACTCTGTGTCATTTTATGTCAAACAATGTACCTCCTGCAGTTGAAAGAGTTAAGGGTTGACTCCATATTACATTCAACTTGTTTTTCTTCATATTAACTAAAGACTCACTAAAACTATCAATGTTAAAAAGCTGAGTAGGAAACAAAACCATGCCAAATCTTACTTGATCCTTATCTAATGTTTGGTCATGTTGGTTAATCTTCAGAAGAAGCGGGATCGTTAATTCTTGTCCTTTATCTAACGTAATGAAGGTGGGGCGGTTATCTGAACAATTATTAGGACAGATAGAAACAAACCCCGGATCAGTAATTATACTAAAGCTTGTCGCACAACTTAATGCAACAAACCGGCATTCACGGGTAGAGTGATTAATGATCTTAAAATGAATGAGATACAAGTAATCTTTCTTATTTATATCGTATGTTGCTATGTAAATAGCCTTCGCTACAAGATCTGTAGTTTCGGTTGCTTCCTTGTTAAATAAACTGCTGTTGCATGTAAGCAGTAAAATCGGGATGATTATTGTTATCCATTTCATTGGGAAAAGTTTTACTGATCTGTTATTTGTTGTTATTTCTTAGTATCCTCAGAATCCATTCTTGTTGAAGAATACTTAATTGTTGAGTAATTGCTAATTGGTTAGGCGAAGCAATTCCGTCCTTGTGTGTATAACCCCATGTAAATGTTTGGATTACTTCCCAATTGAAGTTACGCTTTCCTAAAAGAGTCAATTGAGCTGAAAAAGAGACTTTCGCTCCAGGCCTATCGTAAAAAAAACCGTCGGCTCCCCATGGTGTTTGATATTGAGATTTCTCCGCCCATTGGATTTTGTAATTGTAAAAGAGTCCTCCATTTTCAATGCAACAACTTTCTACCTTATATGGTTCACCATTCCAACTATAAGTCTGGAGCCAATTATACTCAGAGTACATAAGCCCAAAAACCAAGATATGAATTTCATACCTTCCATTCCACCCTGGAGCTGGATCAGGTCTTTCAAAAACATACAATCTTGGTCTGTCTTGCCCAAGATTCATCCAACGCCCGCCTTGTCGAAGTGGTTTGGTGATTTGTACACCATTAGGTTTGCTTTGATCCTGCGTAACCGGCCTATATATATTTGAGTAACCTCCACTTATACTTCCAGATGAAATAGGACCTGTATCTGAAATGGTTCCATAATCTGGAATTACAGGCATAGAGGGGGTCCTATAAGTAAAATCAGGCATGTAAACCCCACTTCCTGAGTTCTCATTCGAAAACATGTCTTCGAACAAATTTCCCACTTGTTGGAAGAACAATCCTATTTGTCCATAAATTTTTGTCCAAATTGTCCTTTCTGTTGTGTTCGATGGATTCTTACACTTTTTATATCCAGATGGATCTATATTGATAAGTGGATTATTAGCCACATATGAATACGCATTGAAGGATTGAGAACTAAAAGGATTCTGTATCACCGGATCAGAATTTAAAAACCTTGCTGTCACCGGGTCATAGATACGGCCATTCATGTTAATCAGTCCGAAGAGATCCATATGTTCATGGCCAGTGAATCCCCTCTCTGTGAGAACTGGCTCAGGTACATTTGAATATGACCAATCAGCAGGATTCCTTCTCCTGCCCCAAGCATCAAAAGAGAATCTTTCGGCATGCGTGCCATTGCTGTTCATGAGCCCAATCAGAGAACCCAGATGATCTGTCTCGGCGTAATATGTTGTTGCCGCACCACTTTCTTTTACAATGACCGCAGCCAGGCCAAAAGGACTCACAATGTAGTAATTTTCCCACGTTGAATCTGCCGTCACTGTTTTCTCATAACCCGGGCCATAGTATCGCGATTTGATCAATGTGTCATTCCGGAATAATTCTGACCTGAATCGCTGTCCGTCCGGTACCTTTGATTATTTTATATCGGTTATACCCCATTGCCGATGAAAAACTATCTGAGCTGAAATAGGTGTGCTCCACAGTATGTTTCTCTGTGTTTTTTTTCTTTCAATTATAGTATCGCGAAATGTATCCCAATTAAATTCCTCCTGAGACAGAAACACAAAGCCAATTTTTATGGAATCAATATTCATAATAGAGTTTTGTTTTAAATGAAGGATTAGTGGGATTGAAAGTTCTTCTCCCTTCAAAATTCTAAAGAGTACCGGAGCATTATCGGAACACGGACTTCCAATGATACTCACTTCTTCATTGTCAGTTAAAAAGTTAAAGGCAGTCAAACAATTGTAGGCAACAAATTCTTTTGGAGAAACAGAATTATTTCTTAGTTGAACTTCTATTAGAATAATATAACTGGAGTCACATGGAGCTTGAAAATAGGTGCCTATTTGCCGTCCCTCTAACTCTAAACCATTTTGGTTAAGTTGACCAACTGCTTTGCAACTCGTAACAAATACAATTATCCCTACTATTAGTACGTGAATTTTCTGCATGATCATTTTTTCTTTACAAATGAATTCTTATCGCTAAATTTAACTGTTGAATATGGTATTCACTTGGACTATCCATTTTATTTATTCCAGAGGGATTTAAGCGACCATTATTGTAAGTAAATCCCCAAGTCAAAGATTGAATAATCTCCCATCCATTCTTGATTCTTCCTACAAGAGTTAGCTCTGCTCTGAAAATCTTGTGTGCGTTCGGTGTGTCAAAAAAGAACATATCGGCGTCTCCTTGATAATTTTTGGCACAGCCTTGCCTATAATCCTCCGTGGGATCTGTACTAACCATAAATCCGTCATAAAGTCCATCAAGTTTTTGCGGGTAATCATCATAAGTATATGTCTGTACCCAGTTATAATCAGAATATTGTTTGCCGTAAACTCTAATAATTAGCCTATATTCAGTTCCCCAATACCTATCGAAGTTGTGGGTGTATTTTTCCTGGTACTTCAAGTATGGTTTCCCATTTCCTAATGAGAGGTATTTCCACGACCCTGACTGAGAACCAGAGTTACCAGACTGCGAAAAACTACTTACGGCGGGAACAGGTATTGCCATGCCTGAACTTCCACCTGAACCTCCTCCTGCGGTAAACGGATCAATATCTGTTATAGCTCCATAATTTGGGATAATTGGTATAGAGGGAGTTCTATATGTAAAAGTCGGCATGGATGCAACACTTCCCCCATCTCCACTATCGCTACCAGACCCTGAAAAGAATTTATCGATTCTATTTACAAACCTATCCCAACCAGAAATTCTTGTTCTTTGATCAGAGACATCGCATCCCCAAAGGAATCTCACAATTGCGTCCCAAAGAGATTGTTTTTTATATCCTGAAGGATCAACGTATTGCAACGGATTATTCAATACGTATGAGTAGCCATTAAAGTTTTGAGAATTATAAGGATCCTGTATCACCGGGTCAGAATTTAAAAACCTTGCTGTCACCGGATCATAGATTCGTCCGTTCATGTTAATCAGTCCGAACAGGTCCATATGCTCATGACCTGTGAATCCTCTCTCCGTTAGCACAGGCTCAGGCACATCTGAATATGACCAGTCAGTAGGATTCCTTCTCCTGCCCCAGGCATCATAGGAAAACCTTTCGGCATGCGAGCCATCGCTGTGCATGAGCCCGATCAGTGAGCCCAGATGATCTGTCTCGGCGTAATATGTTGTTGCGGCACCACTTTCTTTTACAATGACCGCAGCCAGGCCATAAGGACTCACAATGTAGTAATTTTCCCACGTTGAATCTGCCGTCACTGTCTTCTCATAACCCGGGCCATTGTATCGCGATTTGATCAATGTGTCATTCCGGAATAATTCTGACCTGAATCGCTGTCCGTCCGTTCCATAAAGAAAACCGTTTGAATAGTCTCCTTCGGAAATCAACAGGGGTTTGTTCAGGGAATTATACGTGATTGACTGCATATCAGGTGAAATAGTCCCCGGGTTATTTTCAAGCGTGACAAGTGCATTGACCTTCATCGGATCATAGGTGTAGTTGCCTGCATCGCTTTTTGTGAGGATGTTTCCCGTCTGGTCATATGTCACCGAATATTGCTGTAACCCGTTTACCTGTGAGCTGGTAAGCCTGTTCATAAGGTCATACTGAAAGCTTTCGGTCAGTTCATCCTGAGAGTTTACGTTCTTATAGGAACGACTGTTCAGATTTCCTGTAGAGGGGTTAAAGGAGTAGGATTGTTGCCACAGTCCTGTAGTTATATTGCTGAGATGTTCGTAGGAGTCGTATCCGAATGTACGCGTCAGTGAATTGGGACCAAGCGTATACTGTGCAGGATTACCCGTAGCTCTCAAAGAGTTAAGCTGCCATATAAGAGTCCCATTCTCCTGTTTTATCTCGATGAGATTACCGTACGAGTCATATACATTCTCAATTCGCATAGCTGAGGGGTAGGTAACACTTGTATTATTTCCGTACTGGTCATAAAGATACTGATAATTAAGGGTAATCTCGTTCTGTATAGTCCTGGAGAACTGTGTCAGTCGCCCATACCCGTCATATGTATAACCCTCAGAAACCCCACCCGGACCAGTCACTGAAGAAATTTGTCTTACACCATTTCCCGTCCCAACATAGTTATAAGTAATAGTTCCTTCAGGAGTTGTTTTTGTTGTAACCCTTCCCAAAACATCATATTGAACCTCTGTTTCCAAGCCGTTTGCATCGGTCTGTGAAACCGGTTCCCTGAAGGCATTGTACGAAAGTTTTACTCCTCCGGAGTTAGAATTGTAGATTGAGTCCCTGAGTCCGTATTGATCGTAGAAGAAGGAAACAAGATTTCCAGGAGTGGTCACTGAACAAACCTGGCCAAAGCTGTTATAGTCATACATAATTTGGGAGTTGTCATTCTCCGTGATTTGAACCGGCTGATTGAGGCTATTCAGTACTGCAATTTTAGTCTTTTGATCAGGATAAGTTACGGTTATTGTATTTACGTTGTATGAGTACTGAGTAAGAAGGGAGTTATTATTTTCTTCTGTTAACCGTTGATAATCGTCATATGAGTACCCGGTCCATCGCTTGATATCTCCTGACCTGTAAGGCCATGAGACTTTTTTCACGGTGCCTTCCGGATTGTATTCACTGTCTACAAATACAGTTCCTCCAAAAGCATCACCGGAGGTCCGTAAGGTTCTTCCAAAAGAATCGTAGTATTCTGTCAAATTGGGCCTTCCCGGTGCCGTAACCGTTGAATAGTATACCGATGGAATATCTGATGAAGTATTATCCCACGCTATTGTAGACAAAATATCATGTCCAAGAGGAGTAGTAGTCTTTGACAATCTGCCTAAACCGTCATATTCATAAGTTGTTGTCAGGTTGTCAATACCTGTGAATGAGATTGTATTTCCTGTTCCCGGATCTGTGACTGAGAGAGATTCTTTACCATCAGGTTCCTCAATTGTTGTGATAAATCGTCCTTTGGAGTCATATTCATAGCTTGTGGATCTTGAGGTGAGTCCTTGAGCAGAAAGTGTTGTGGTATGCAGATTTCCACATGGATAATAGGTGTAAGCAATAGTTGTTTCTTTAGGTGTCCCGGTAAACCTTTTTTCGGATGAAATGGTGCCGTTCAGGTTGTATACATAACCAATACTAGTGGAAACGGGATCTTTTGTTTTATATGTTGCTGTGGTAGTTATGGAAAGAGGCTTATTCGGTATGCCCCAGTTACCATATGAATTGTAGCCGGTATAAGCAACATTAGTTGTTAACTCAGGGTTAGTCCCATTTCTATTGATAGTCTGAGAAGAAGTGATATTTCCGTTGTTGTCAATGATTCTGGAGAAATGTTCAGATGTGTTTGTAATGTGATTCTGAATAACTTCTGTGCTGTTATATGGCAGGATTCGCTTGTTCCCATAACTGATTAAGTCCCATGTGGCCGTGTATGTTGTGATGCTGCCCAGAGAATTTGATTTTTGAAGGGTCGAAAGACAAAGCATTGGGTATTCACCTAGAAAATCATATGATTTTCGGGTTACCGCACCGGTAATACTATCTTCCTGCTGAACCATGCTGAAACCCAGGAGGCCCTTTCCATACTTGTTAAACATTAAACCTCCGTAACTGAATGTTGAGGTATTGTAAATCACATTACCGTTTTCATCTAGTGTACCTGTGGAATTTTTACTTTTTCAACAGAATAAACCGGGCCGTTCAATAATCCATCAGGGTAGCCGAACAGATACGAATGATAATCATAGAATGACCCATTATCAATATTCAATCGATTATATGATATTTTTATTTTATTGTTTAATCCATCTGATATTTCTTTTATAACAGGGTTAGGTTGGCCATAGGAGAGGCTAATTAAATGCGCTGCATTATTTGTTAATGAATAATCGTAGTAAAATAGTTCATTATTTCCTTTACCGGAAAAATCCCCAACCGTTAAGTAATCTTGTTTCACGGTATCGGCAGAGAATGTGTTGGAAACCATTTGTGTTCTTCCATCACCATAGCTGAAAAACACTTTAAGCGTGCAGACAGCATTTGCGGTGGAAGAGTAGAGAATGTCATCCATCTTATCACCATTGAAATCTGCAATATATACATTGTCATTATCAGGAGACAATTCAGGATCAGCGAGGGTTGAGAGAGCCGGAGTGTATTGAGATCTGATGAAGCCGGTGCCGGATGAAAAATCCAGATTCCAGGTTTTCACAAGCCTGTTTCGTTCATTCAAGTATTCCTTATAAGACAAGATATCATCTTTTCGATCTCCGTTAAAATCTCCAATGTAGATACGATCACTGTATGTCGGGGAGGTTGAACTGTATATTGTTGAGAAACATTGTGCTATTGAGTTGTACTGAAGAATAGCGTAGTCTAATGCGTTTCCTACCATTATTTCATCCCTGCCGTCTCCATCAAAATCCATCAAATGAATGTCACTTATATTGGGAACGGTCACTGATGGGATATTAATGCCAACGCACAGATAAATTGTACTATCTTCCTTTGTCAATACCAGATCTTTCGTTCCATTTCCGTCCAGATCACCAATTAGAGGTATCAGGGTTGATGTATAACTAAAAGTCAAATCCAATGATGAAAATCTGTTGATTTGTTCTAGGAACACCCCAGGATCACCGGGTGCATATTCAATGTTATATTCATAATTCTCAAAAAAATTCCCGGATGCAATCCTGTGAATGATAATATTGTCCTTCCCGTTTCCGTCATAATCAGCTATTACAAAGCCTGCAAAATTTGCTCCAATTGTATTTGTAGCAACCAATCTAAAAAGTGTTCCATTTTGTCTGCCCAGGTACAATTTCCAGGTGGAGGTTGATACTGGTTCAATTGGTGTCTGGATTAAATCTATTACACCATCACCATTGAAATCTCCAAAGTAAAATTTGTTTTAATGCCATTGCTGAACACCTCTTCTTTAGAATACTGTGGCTCATGAGAAGACCATCCAAAGAGAGTTGAATTAAAGTAACTTCCATCACTGCCGAGTTCCTTTATTTCGTTCAGATGTGTTTTATTATAGTTGTCGGTAAAATATTTCAGATTGTATTCGCGAACCAGCATATTTTCTGCCTCCATCCTGATGGAGGTTAAAATCATTGTAGAAGGGATTTTAAATCCACCTATAAAATAACTATTTATATCACTTCTCGGACTGTAGTAAAACTTAAGACAATTATAAGTTTCCTGTGTTGTGCCTGAGCCGGTATAGTCTATTCTTGAAATGTAAGACTCACCATTTACTTCGTTGTACGTGAATTTTATATAGTTGCCAAATTTGTCCGTAACTTTATTGATTCTCCATAAGTAAACTGTAGATGCGCCATTTGCCTCAACTCTGGAGTCAACAGTATTTCCATATTCGATAGTTCTTCCATCTTTTGTCTCAGCTTTGAACCAGGTAGGTCCGTTACCTGAGGATCCATTGGCCGATACCTTTGTGAATGTCTCCAATTCAGTTCTGTATAAGGATTGATCTTGTCCATAACCTACACTTACGAGCATAAGCCTGTTCCCATCAAGAGCGAACCTGTCGGTTGTGTCGAGGTTAACACCAGCAGTCCTGCCTTCATGATAGAAGTTTTGAGGAACCCGATGGATAGCGGACAACCCTGCGATTGCCCAACCTGATCCCATTTGACCGTCACCATTTGTGCTGTTGTATATAAGACTTATGTTTGGAACCATACCAGCTGTGCCGGGTGAAGTAAATATGGGAATCTTATAAACGGCTTCTCCAAAATCATTCACTGAAAAAGATCCAGCCGTTGAACCTACAGCAGCACTCGTCTTATCTATGACTCTGGATTCAGGATCGATATATGGTTGATATTGAGCTGTAGCTCCTGCGGTTGACAGCACAAAAATCACCAGAAAATGCAGATATATATATTTGCTTATCATGATTTTAAGGTTAATGTGTAAGGCACTTCACTTATCTTTTAATAATCTTCCAGCGGGAAATATTATCACCCTGTTTTACTACGAGCAAATAGAGACCATCCTTTTCAGTATGAAGGTCAATCGTAGTGGTGCCTGATTCACCATCTACCTGTTTGATAAGTCTTCCAGACACATCATATAAGGAGAATAGAATCTTCTCATCAAATGACTCCACATGCTCAAATGACTTGATTTCTACAACCAGATTTCCTTGTGTCGGATTTGGATAAATCAGCATTTCCATTGAAGGGAATGTTTTATCCTTAAGAGGTTCAGTCCCTTGTTCAACGGAAGAGGACTTCATCAGTAGTATTACTTTCTCAGTCCTGTTCCCCGCAGGATCATAACTGTAGGTTATTGTCTGGCAAAGAAGACCCGAGAATTGTGCACTTGAAATGCAGATCAGAAAATAGAGCAAAGATCGTTTCATATGAGTGGTTTATTAACTAATTTCTCAATACTACCCCACTGTCCAACTCACTAAAAGATCAATCTGCATCCGGGATAATCCTTAAGATCACTTCATCCCCCCCAAAAGTCGATGTCTATACCATCTTTGATTGAATAATATGCCTATTCGTGAGTAAGATTGACCATTGACTATGTACATGTCTTACACCGTGTTTTTGTGACATGAACAATCAGGAAGTTTATGAACAAGATATTAACATTTCGGCTTCTTTGGCTGTCATTCATCTGCATCTTACACAGTAATCGATCTCTCAGTGCTGCATTCATACGCCGGCGGTGATCCGGTTCCTGTTCCGGTCTTTGTCTATGTGTCAGTGGCAGTCCTGGCAGGTCTGGCTGTAGCGGCAGGAATCAGGTACCGGCGAGCCGGTTGACTGATCAACCCCCGGATAAGGAATAAAGAAAAGAGCCCCGCAAACGCGGGGCTCTTTTAGTATCAGATAAACAGGTGATTATCTCCTGTAGTTCAGCGGTCTTGATGAATTGACATTAGCTGACTTGAAGGGGCCGATGGTACTGTTATCCCACTTGGTAATAGTGTAATTGTCACCGGCAACAGTCACCTTGGCAATCACTGCGTTGTAGGCGCCGGCAGGTTCATTGTCAGCTCCGGGAGTATTGTCAGCCATCATATCAGCAGGGTTCATCCCTACCTCCAAATCACTAATGCTGGTTCCCATGCGTGAAAAGTATGCCACGATAGGTATCTTCACCGAACCGTCGCTGTAGCCCACGAAATCATTATAGTAGAGGTCAGCAACGAGCAGGTAGACGCCATCGTCCAGTCCTGAGAGTGTCATGTGCTCCGGATGACTTCCCGTGGCTGCATCATAGATGCCGATCTCTGTTGCCCATGGGTCACTGATGTCAAAACCTGTTTCGGGGCAGACTATGAAGTCGAAGTCGATATAATCTGCTGCATCATATGTCTCTCCATCAATCACCACATCTGCGTTCCAGGAGAATGAGACCTCAAGGTCAGGAGATGGAGTGTTGGTAATCGTGAAGCTCACATTTACGGGATTAACAGTGTTCGGATTCAGAAGGTACTTCTCTGCAATTGAATAAACGCCGATTTCTCCTTCAAGTGTCTCCGAAGCTGTAATGTCAGCATCAATAACGGGTGTAATCACCATTTGTGCTGACTTCGAGTACGGGGCAATGACTGCTGTTGTAACCTCATAATCATCAGCATCAGCTGTACCACCTGTCTGCGTGAATGCAAAAGTGAGTGATCTTTCAATCATCTTGTCGGTGGTGATGTTGATTATCAGCTGATCACCCTCCGCAACCGTAGTGGCTGCCGGGGTAATCGTTGCCATAGGATAACCGTCGGGACTGATTACAGGCTCAGTATCCTGACTGGCTGTATCGCAGGCAACCATGCCCGCAATGATGAACACAAGCCCGAGTAGTTTATATGCTATATCTTTTTTCATTGTAATAGTTTTTTGTGTTGCATTTATTTACTCTACTGGTACATATACGGCCGTGTAAGTACTGTTACCCGCTGAAAACCATATGGTGTAGTAGATAGTAATCACACCTGTTTCAGGGTTGTATTCGCCTGGTATGTGACCCCAGGTATCGTTCGAGTAGTAGTTAGCCAGGTACTGGTGAGGAACTGAAAGTACGTTGCAGGCGTTGTTAAAGGTAAAGCCGTAGTCAGTAAAGGGTGAATAACCCCATGTCCCTACACTTGCAGTGAGATACTCCTCGGTGCCGATCTTCACAATTTCCTCTACTCTTGAGAAGACTGCTCCTGTCGAGCTTGTATGGGTGACAGTGTACCATCCCTGGAATTCCGAGTAGCATGCGAAGTTGAGTTCGATCTCAACATTCTTGCCATTATTGAGGACAGTAGGATCACCGGTGGCAGACACAGTCTTCAGGATGAGGAGAGGTTGCTTGGGAAGAGGCGTCACAATACCTTCAGTGATCATTGTGACATGGATGATTCCCAGATGGTTATCCGAATCTTTAAGTGTTATGGCAGGATTATCGATTCGGTAATGAACTCCCTCTATGGCAGGGGTATAGCGGTCGCTGCCGGCTGTTGCAGCCTGCATAGCTGCTTCATCCGGTGCTATTGTCAGGGTAATGTCACTTGTAACGTCCATAGATGTAGGTCCGATAAGTTTTACCTTAACAGGAATATCATACTCAGAACCGTCAGCAATATTTGAGACCATGAATCTCAGATCGCTGAAACCGGCAAGATTTGGTCCGTCATCATTGGCATCGTACCTCGTTGTCTGGTCAACCAGACAGGAATTGAGCGCGCCAAGGCTTAAGACTAGAATCAAAATATATTTCAATGTTTTCATAGTGCTTTTCTATTAGAAATTAATTCGCCCAGAATATCTTCTCTGTAAAGGCATTTGGTTGTGTCGGAACGTTTTCTCCGTTTGAGGAGTATTCGCCTGCCGGATAGAACAGCCTTACAGGCCTGTCGGCAGTGGCGTTGTAGTTCAGAGGCAGTGGAATGCCTGAGGGGTATCCTGTGCGGCTGTAGTCAAACCATGACTGCTCAGCGGTGATACCGTTTGTAGCTACCCATTTCTGGGTAATGATTGCCCTGATCTTGTTGGGTGAGTTGCCCCAGTTAACCAGATCACTTGACTGTGAGTAATAGGTCTCAGCAGCAGTGGCAGCATCAGGTACCTCCAGGTATTCAAATGAAGCGGTAATGCCATCTTCAAAGAGCTCCTCGGCTGTCGGGCCTGTGGTGAGAAGACCACGCTCCCGCAGTTCGGCCAGGTTAAAATAGTGCTCAGCCAGGGTCAGGATTATTGCATCCATATCGGCTGCCTTCAGAATACCGGGGCCGATATTGGAAACTTTTACAGGCATATACTGATCAGGAACCGGAGTGTCATAGTCAAGCAGACCCTGGGGGACGCCCAAATGGCCTGTTGCCGGTTTCTCATAGAGCCTGTCAATCCTCGGGTCATTGGTCGTGGTGAGGAAGTCAAGAATATAATCCGTTGCGCAGGTGGCGTTGTTGCTCATCGTAACGGTACCTCCTTCATCTTTTCCAAGAGAGTTCCACATCGGGTTTTGTTTGCCTGTGTTCTTCTCAATATAACCAGGGTTGATACCCACATCAGTGGTGATGTAACCTGTGCCTTCACTGGCAATGGAGGCAAGTTCGGAAGTGATGTAGGAAGCTCTTCCTGACATGCTCGATTGACGTGTCAGTATTCTGATCTTGAGAGTATTGGCAAACCTGATCCAGTCTTCCATGTCTCCGCCGAACATTGCATCGTCAGCTCCGGGTACCTGTGCCAGGTCAGGAGCGTTCTTTATCAGGTCAATAGCTGCAGAGAGCTGAACTATCAGATCTTCGTAGATAGCCTGTGCATCATCGTAAACCGGAGTGGCTTCAAAGCTTCTGCCAAGGGCTTCGGTGTAGGGTATGTCACCGTAGCAGTCAACGAGCTGCTGGTAGTGAAATACCTTCATAATCATGGCAATAGCCTTGTAGTTGACATATTTTTCATCCTCCATGTTAAAGAGAATCTGGTACTGCTTCAGTGTGTTGGCGTAGGTATTGTTGAATACACCTGAATAGAATGAGGAGGTTACATTGTATTTGAACTCATCAGTGTACCATGAAAAACCATCACTCTGGCTCCAGTTTACCATCATCATGTTGCCGAGATGGCTGAGACCTCTGTCTGTCTGATGATAGGCAGCAGTGTAATACTGGCCTACAGGCAGCACAAGGTCAGGTGTTACTGAGGTCGGGTTATTGGGGTCAGTGTTGACGTCCAGGTAACCTTCACACGATGCCAACAGTCCGGTGACCATCAGCACTATAGCGAACTTTATTATACTTTTCATATACTAGTCTCCTTTAAAATTCTATGTTTAAGTTCACGCCAAACGATCTTGTCGGAGGCATCTGGAAGTAACCGCCTACCCCGATCGTGTTGTTGTTGTCCGTATCGTTGTTGAATTCAGGGTCAGAGAAGGCGTTCTCTGCAGGAAGAAGGGTGTACAGATTCCTGGCTATGAGGCCTATTGACACCTTTTGAAGAGGAGTATTCCTTATAAAATTTGAAGGAAGGTTGTAGCTCAGTGACAGTTCCCTGATCTTGAATGCAGTTGCATCAATCACGTAGTTCTCCTTGACATCATTATAGGTGTCAGTCCAGTAGCTCTGGCGTCCGTTCTGGATTGGTATGTTGGTATTCTCAACATAGACACCCGGGCTGGTTTCGATGACTGAGTTCGGGATCACAAAGTCCTGCCTGTTGGCTGAGACGCTCTCCATGGACCTTCCGGTAAACTCCATTGCATCCTGACCCTGAGCGTAGAAGACGTGTCCGGTCCTGTAGTCAATGGTTGTTGAGAGTGTGAAACCGAATGCCTTGAGGGCTGTATTCAGACCTATTATATGTTTAGGAGTGGTTCTTCCGACAGGTGACAGAGCCGCATTGGTCTTTGGGAAACCTGTTGCCGGATCGATAACAAGCCTGCCCTGGGGATCCCTTACATATGTATTGGCCTTAAGCTGGGGATAGTCCATGTCAACGATGGCATAGACGCCATACTGTGCCCATGCACCAACTGCCACTTCATCAAGTCCTTCATAGATCTCCTCAACAATGGTTGTCTCTGTTGAGTAGTTAAGGCTCAGGTCCCATGTCAGATTCTTTGCATTGATCAGTGATCCGCCCAGAGAGAGCTCCCATCCAGAACCCTTCAGTGAACCGATGTTTGTAAGGAAGGAGGTTGATGCTGATGCCCTTGACGGTGTGGTATAGGTGATCAGGTCAGTCGTCTTGGTCAAGAAGTAAGATGCGTCAATCATTACCCTTGACTGGAAGAGGCCCAGGTTGGCGCCAAATTCTGTAGTATTGAGTTTCTCTTTCTTAATGTTGGCGTCAACTGCCGTACTGCTGAGAACGAATCCGTTAACATCTCCGTAGGGGAATGCAGTGTGCTTGCTGTATCTCTCATTGATGGCATAAGGTGACAGGTCATTGTAAACAGTCGAGTTCGATGCGGTCAGCTTGGCATATGAAAGGATATTATTGTTCTTGAGGGCATCGATAGCATCCGTAAGAACGAATGACACACCGAAACCGGGGTAGAAATAATTATTGTTCCCTTCAGCCAGGGTTGATGTCCAGTCATTTCTTCCTGAGAAGTTAAAGAACAGGAAATCGCCATAGCCAAGCGTGAAGTCGCCAAAGAACCCAAAGGTAACTTCCTGTGAGGCGTCTGCACTGACGGTGGGTGTTCCCGTACCGTTGGATATATCGTAGAAATCAGGGATACTGAGGTTGTCAGCCCTGATGCTGCTATAACGATATATATAATTGTAGTTTGATGCACCCAGGATCGACTTCAGTGAGAAGTTACCAAACTCGAAGGTTCCCGTAAGAAGAAGGTCCTCGATAATGGTGGTCGACTGTGATTCACTGTCAGTCACAAATGATGAGACAGCTCCGGCTGAGGGCTGGAGGAAGGAGTCATAGGTCTGCGCTGCTCTCCAGTTCTTGCCGCTGTTCCAGTAGGTGTTGGTTCCGACCCGGCCGGTAACATTCAGCCAGTTGAAGGGATCCCATGATGCCTGGACGTTACCGTTGAGCCTGTTCGACTTCTGGTTGTTTCTGTTGGTGCCGACAGCCCAGTATGGGTTCTGGTAGTATGCGTTGTAGTAGCCGTCAGGCGAGGCATAGAGATCATTCCTCCAGTCAGAGTAACGCTCCAGGGGAATGTTGGCCGAGGTGTTCAGCAGGAACCAGTAGAGTGGTCTGTCCTGATCACCGATTGTGCCTCCCACAACGTCAGTCTCATCCTTGAAGTAGCTGGAGTTGAGTGAGAGCTCAACATTGCCGACCTTCTTGCTTGCGTTTACCCTGACAGTGTTTCTCTGGTAGCTGTCATCAGGAACAATACCCGTTGCCCTCTGGTCGCCTACTGAGATATAGAACTTGCTTGTCTCATGGCTTCCGCTGAGGTAGACAGTGTTGTTGAAGTTATTACCTGTATTGAAGAATGCAAGCAGGTTATCCTTCACCGGGGCATAAGGAACAGCCTGGTAGGTGCCATCTCTGAATGTGGGACCTATCTGGCGGAGTGTTCCGTCAAAGCGGGGGCCCCAGTTGGTATTCTCAACTGCGTCATAGGCGCCTTCCCATCCTGTACCATATTCTGACTGGAATTTAGGCATGTAGGCAACTTTTTCAGCAGTATACGATGAGATAAGACCCACAGTGATCTTTTCGCCTGCCTGGCCCTTCTTCGTGGTAACCACGATAGCTCCGTTGGCTGCGTTTGAACCATAGAGCGCTGCAGCGGTTGCACCCTTAAGGATGCTGAGGTCAGCGATGTCATTGGGGTTAAGGTCATCAAAAGCGCCCAGCGATGCAATAACACCGTCAATGACAACAAGTGCCTGGTTATCTGATGATATTGAACGGAGACCTCTTAAGATGATCTGGGTAGAAGGGTTCACACTGTTATCCTGCACGTTGATCTGCAGACCTGCAACCTTACCTGCAAGAGCACTTGCTGCTCTCGTCGGCTGGGCTGCTGCCAGCTCTGCATTGTCAACCTTCTGGGTCTGATAGGTGATCTCCCTCTTCTCTCTTTTGATACCGAGAGCGGTCACAACAACCTCACTCAGTCCCACCACGTCAGACTCCATCACGCAGTTTACCACCGAACGTCCGGCGATGTTAACTTCCTGCTGCTTCATCCCGATAAAGGAGAAGACAAGAGTTGTTGCATCTTCCGGTACCGTCAGTGAATACCTGCCGTTGACATCTGTCGATGTTGCAATGGTAGTCCCTTTGACGAACACAGATACTCCGGGAATTGCACCTTCCCCCTCCGTGGCGGAGGTAACCGTACCTGTAATGACTTTTGTCTGTGCCCAGAGGGTGCTTGCACCCGCCAACACAAACAAAACAAAGAACAGAAATAGTTTCTTCATACGACTTAGATTTAGGTTAAAATTCAAGTGGGCAATGTAGGAAAAAAAATGTTAGCATCTGCCATCTAAGGGGCAAAAAATAGGAAATGGACAACAAAAAAAAGTGTAATAGGCAGATAATGAGCCTAATGACGGGGTTTCGCAAGGCTGGGTGGAAGACCGGATTGCCGTTCTCACCTGGTTCGAACGGCATCCGCAGTTGGGGAAATCCTTCAGCTAAAGCTGACCGTGGGCTGACGCCCCCGGACCATCTTTGTTTTTTACGATCAGTCTGAAGCTTGCTTCATCCTTCCCTTAAAAACAAAGCTGATCCCGCTTTGCGCGGGTCAGCTTTACCTGAGGGTGGAAGACCGGATTCGAACCGGCGACCTCCAGAGCCACAATCTGGCGCTCTAACCAACTGAGCTACAACCACCGTATTTCGGAGTGCAAATAAACAGCAAAATTCCCATATCGCAAAAAGTTCTTTTTATTTTGTTATCATTTCATTCAAATAGTAACTTAGCCGAATCGGGAGGCATGGTATAATTTTTGTGGCTCGCGGCACTTTATCTACAACACAGTTGAACGCTTGACCAGGCTCAAAGTCATAGACAATATTTCAGGATTGCAGGCCGTACAACTGCTCAGATTTGTCACCTTTCTCATTATCAGTATAGTATTTACAAAGAGCCACCTCTCGCGGGCGCAGATAGGCAACTGGGAGTTGTTCCTGTTCATATCAAGCCTGCTTAGCTTCTTCTGGGTGACCGGGATAATACAGTCGCTGCTCACCCTGTATAACCGAAACCGTACCTTCAGGGAAGACAGCGAAAGGGAGGGCCGCAAATCGCCTGAGATATACAACGCCTTCCTGCTCATCTCATTCTTCAGCCTGCTGGTCTTCATCCTCGGGATACCCATCCGGTTCATGCTTGAGTCATCACAGGGAGAGCCGGAGATACCTTATCCAAACCTGCTGCTGCTATATATCCTCCTCAGCAACCCGGTTACACTGATAGAATATATATACCTTCTTAATAAGAGACCTCACAGGATACTGCAGTATGGTATCTACACCTATTCGGCGCAGCTGTTGCTGGTGCTGGCGCCGGTGATTGCCGGGTTTGACGAGAAGAGCGCCATATGGGGGCTCTTTGCCATCACCGGGGTACGGTGGATATGGCTGGTCATCCTGTTGCGCCGGTACACTCTTTTAAAGGTATCCCGCAAATTTATCCTGGAGCACATGAAGGTTGGTATGCCGCTTATCCTGACGTTCCTCATAAGCGGATCGGCCCAGTATATTGACGGCATAATCATATCTGCCCGTTATGCTGATCCGGGTGTGTTTGCCATGTACCGTTACGGTGCCAAGGAGTTCCCGCTGGTACTGCTGCTGGCCAACGGGCTCAGCAACGCCCTGCTGCCACGCTTCAGCACCAGGGAGGGGATGCGTGAGGCGCTGGTGACACTGCGCCAGCGATCTGACAGGCTGATAAAATACCTCTTCCCGATTTCAATGGCCACCATGCTGGTTGCCCGCTGGGTATACCCGCGCCTCTTCACCCCGGAGTTCACCCGCAGCGCAGACGTGTTCATGATTTACCTGCTGCTGGTCATCCCGCGGCTGGTTTTTCCACAGACAATAGTTATTGGCCGCAGAAAAACGGACGTAATATTATATACCGCAGCCGTTGAGATAGCAATAAACATCCCCCTGAGCCTCATGCTGATCAAACCCTACGGGGTTGTCGGCGTAGCACTGGCAACATTCATTGTATATTTCCTTGAAAAGATATTCCTGATGTATTATGTCTGGAAAAAGATGAAGATAAGTCCTCGGGAATATATTCCGCTCACCCGGTGGTTGATATTTTCGGGATTGCTGATCCTGCTGTTCGTGCTTATTGATCACCGCATAATTGACATCCATTGACAGGCCGCTGCAGTTCAGTCATGAGATAATCCACCCTTTGCGGAATTCAAAAAGAGTTATATTTGGCCTGGTAACAAATGCCCCGGAGGATGCCTTCAAGTACCATACAGCCCGAAGACTATTTCGCAAAATTCAGAAAAAACATAGTGGGTATCGACCAGGAGTATACCACTCCTTTCGGCCGCAAAAAGATAATCTATTGTGACTGGATAGCCAGTGGCAGGCTCTACGCTCCCATAGAGGAGAGGATGGCGAACTCTTTCGGTCCGTTCGTGGCGAATACACACACCGAGACATCAGAAACGGGCTCCATGATGACCTGGTCATACCATCATGCACAGGAGATTATTAAAAAGCATGTCAACGCGGGTCCGGATGATGTGCTCATCGCCGCAGGCGCGGGCATGACGGCAGTGATAAACAAATTCCAGCGGATACTGGGACTCAAGGGTTGCAGTTATCCCAAGCCGGCCCGGTGCCTGAATGACATCGAACGGCCGGTGGTCTTTATCACACATATTGAACATCACTCTAATCAGACCTCCTGGTATGAGACACTTGCTGATGTGGTCATTATTGAACCCGGCGCTGACCTTACAGTCAATCCTGACAACCTCAGGAAAGCCCTTGAGAAGTACAGCGACAGGAAATTCAAGATAGGCTCCTTCTCTGCCTGTTCGAATGTTACGGGAGTATTCACTCCCTATCACACCCTGGCACGGATAATGCATGAGCACGGCGGGCTCTGTTTCGTTGACTTCGCGGCTTCGGCGCCTTACACTGATATAAACATGCATCCGGAAGAGAGTATGGAGAAGCTTGATGCCATATTCTTCTCGCCGCACAAGTTCCTTGGCGGCCCCGGATCATCGGGGATAATGCTCTTCGACAAATCGCTATACAAGTCCTCAGCCCCCGATCAGCCGGGAGGAGGCACGGTTGACTGGACCAACCCCTGGGGTGAGTATAAATATGTTGACAGCATTGAGTCGCGTGAGGATGGCGGAACCCCCGGGTTCCTGCAGATGATCAGGGCTGCCCTGGCCATCAGGCTCAAGGAGCAGATGGGTACGGAGAACATAATGAGACGGGAGGAGGAACTGCTTGAACGTACCTTCAGCGGGCTCACCTCCATACCCGGTCTTCATATTCTCGCACCCAACGTGAGACACAGACTCGGCGCCGTCTCCTTTTACATGGATGGCCTGCACTATAACCTGGTGGTAAAGCTGCTCAGCGACAGGTATGGCATACAGGTCAGGGGCGGGTGCGCCTGTGCCGGCACTTATGGTCATTACCTGCTTGACGTGACATATGATCACAGTCACCGCATCACCGAGATGATCAGCAGGGGAGACCTGTCGGAAAAACCCGGCTGGGTAAGACTCTCCATCCACCCGACCATGACGGATGATGAGCTTGAGACAGTGATAACCGCACTGAATGAGATAGCAGAGCATGCATCAGAATGGAGTGCTGATTACACATACAACAGAAGGACCAACGAATTTACCCACATGAGTGATGCCGGCGAGGGCCGTCAACGGGTCCGCACATGGTTCAACCTTCAGAGCTGAAAGAAATGAAAATTACCGAAGTTACCACCGGAGCCGGCAGGAGGGAATTCATTGATTTCCCCAAGAGGCTTTACAGGAATGATCCCAACTGGGTATGCCCGCTTGACAGCGAGATGGAAGCGGTTTTTGATCGCGGCCGCAATGCAGCCTTCGGTCATGGCGAGGCAGTACGCTGGCTGCTCACTGACACTACGGGAAAGACCATTGGCAGGGTGGCAGCATTTATTGATGAGATAAGGTCAAAAGCCAACAGGCAGCCCACCGGAGGCATGGGTTTCTTTGAGGTCATTGAATCACGCGAGGCAGCCTTCATGCTCTTTGACACGGCCCGCCAGTGGCTGACAGAGAGAGGCATGAAAGCCATGGATGGCCCGATCAATTTCGGGGAGAATGACAACTACTGGGGATTGCTGGTTGAGGGATTCGTGCAGCCGGGGTTCGGGATGCCCTATAACAAGCCATATTACAGGAAATACTTTGAGGAGTATGGTTTCAGAACCTATTTTGAACAGTACAGTTACCATAAGGATGTAGCCTCAGTAGAAGTTTTTCCTGAACGGTTCAGGAAGATAGCCGAGTGGATCTCCAAACGGCCGGGCTATGCCTACCGTCATTTTGAGTTCTCGCAGAGCCAGCAGTTTGCGGCTGACATGGTGGAGATATACAATGCCACCTGGGCAGTCTTCAAGGAGGATTTTACTCCGCTTGATCCCGCGAGGTTACGGAACACACTGAACCAGGCAAAGGCTTTCATTGATCCGGAGCTGATCTGGTTTGCCTACCACAATGAAAAGCCGGTGGCATTCTTCATCATTTTCCCTGACCTGAACCAGATCATCCGGCATTTCAACGGACGGCTGACATTATGGAACAAGATACGGTTCCTGTGGTACAAAATGAATCATGAGATGACCCGCGCCAGGGCGCTGGTCGCAGGTGTGCACCCCTCATACCAGAACAGCGGCATAGAGTCGGCCATCTTCCTCGAACTGTTCCGCGTCTTCAGGAGAAAACGGTTCTATAAGGAGCTGGAACTGTCATGGGTGGGCGATTTCAACCCGAAGATGATCTCTATCTATGAGGCAATAGGAGCCCATAAGGCTAAGACCCATCTCACAATGAGATACATGATTGATGACACCCTGCCTTTCATAATGTACAAGGATGAGATGGAGGAAAACCGGGCAGCACGGGAGGCAAAACTGAAGAAGTGAAATTTTTTTACTTCACTCTTTGTATTTTCTTCATACTTCATTATCTTTGCACTCCCTTGAAAAAGGGTTTTTCAAACAGTAAATTAATGTTTCAGAGATGAAAGAAGGTATACATCCGAACAATTACAGGCTGGTTGTATTTCAGGATATGTCAAACGGATTCGCGTTCCTGACCCGTTCAACAGCCGCATCACGTGATACCATCAAATGGGAGGATGGCAACGAGTATCCGCTCATCAAGCTTGAGATATCCAACACATCGCATCCGTTCTATACCGGTAAGATGAAGCTTGTTGACACGGCAGGAAGGGTAGACAAGTTCATGAACCGTTACAAGAATCACCTTGGCAAGAAGACGAAGTAGGTGAACTACATACCATTACAAGCTGCCCTAAACAAGGCGGCTTTTTTTTTGTTTGACTGGGATGCAGGGTCATTGCCCCGGATATGGAGAGGCTGGTAATTGAGTATTATTAAGTAAATTTGCATACTTTTACCCGATATGGACAAGAAGGTTTACGGTAAGTGGGACAGGATGGGTTTACATGACCTGATAGACGAGGGAAGGGAGATCATTCCCATTCTTTCTGACGGTGATGACCAGGAGCTGGAGGATGTGAACATACCCTCCAGTGTGCCTCTGCTGCCATTGCGCAACACTGTTCTCTTTCCGGGTGTGGTTATACCCATAGCAGTGGGCCGCTCCAAGTCGGTCCAGCTCGTTCGCGAGGCTTACCGTGGTGACAAGCTCGTGGCCGCCGTGGCCCAGCTTGATGCCGAGGTTGATGACCCCGGGGTGCGTGACCTGAACAGTGTTGGCACTCTCGGCCAGGTGGTTAAGCTCCTGGAGATGCCTGACGGCACCACAACCGCCATAATACAGGGACGGAGAAGGGTGTCTATTGACAACATTCTGCAGACGGAACCTTACATGACGGCCCGCGTCATACCGATGCCTGAGCCCAGGGGGGTGGAGGATGAGAAGGACTTCGAGGTAATCATCGGCTCCCTTAAGGACCTCTCCGTAAAGATCGTCAAGCTCAACCCCAATATCAGTCCCGAAGCCACCTTCGCTGTGCGCAACATAGAGAACAGCACCTATCTGATCAATTATATAAGCGCCAATACCGAGATCAATGTCACTGACAAGCAGAAGCTACTGGAGGCATCCACCATCAGGGAGCGGGGACTGAGGCTGCTGGAGCACCTTGTGCGTGAGATACAGCTGCTGGAGCTGAAGAACGAGCTGCAGTCGAAGGTGAAGTATGAGATTGACCAGCAACAGCGTGAGTTTCTGCTTCACCAGCAGATGAAAACCATACAGAACGAGCTGGGAGGCAACCCGGTGGAGAAGGAGGTGGAGGCGTTTCGCGCCAGGGGCGAAAAGAAACTATGGGGTGAGGATGTGGCAAAGGTCTTCAACCGCGAGCTTGACAAGCTCTCCCGCCTTAATCCCGCCGCCGCCGAATACTCGGTGCAGGTCAACTATATACAGACCCTGCTGGAGCTGCCATGGAATGAATATACTGATGATAACCTTGACCTGAACAATGCACAGCGCGTGCTTGATGAAGATCACTATGGACTGGAAGAGGTCAAGGAGAGAATACTGGAGCACCTGGCGGTGCTGAAGCTGAAGGGCGACCTGAAGTCGCCCATCCTCTGCCTCTACGGCCCTCCCGGGGTGGGCAAGACCTCCCTGGGCAAGTCGGTTGCCAGGGCCCTGGGGCGCAAATATGCCCGCATGTCGCTTGGCGGATTGCATGACGAGGCGGAGATACGCGGTCACCGGAAGACATATATAGGCGCCATGCCGGGCAGGGTGGTGCAGAACATCAGGCGTGCAGGTTCATCAAACCCGGTATTCATACTGGATGAGATAGACAAGGTGGGGCAGGATTTCCGTGGAGACCCGTCGTCTGCCCTGCTTGAGGTGCTTGACCCCGAACAGAACACCCATTTCTACGATAACTTCCTGGAACTGGAGTATGACCTCTCAAAAGTGCTGTTTATAGCCACGGCAAACACGTTATCCACGGTGAGCCCTGCCCTGCGTGACAGGATGGAGCTGATAGAGATCTCCGGATACCTTGTGGAGGAGAAGCGTGAGATCGCTGCCAGGCACCTGATACCCAAGCAGCTGGAGGCTCACGGCGTAACCGCCGGTCAGTTCAGTCTGGGGGCACAGGTGATTGAAGAGGTGATACAGAAGTATACACGTGAGTCAGGTGTCAGGGAGCTGGACAAGAGGATTGCCAAGCTGGTCAGGTACAGAGCCCGGGAGATAGCTTTTGAGAACAAGCCTGATCGGGAGATCACCCCGGCGCTGGTGGCTGAGATTCTGGGTCCGCCGAAGTATCTGAGGGACATTTATGACGGCAATGATCAGGCGGGCGTTGTCACCGGCCTGGCCTGGACAGCCACCGGCGGCGAGATACTGTTTGTTGAAACCAGCCTCAGTCGCGGCAAGGGTAATCTGACCCTTACCGGCAATCTGGGTGATGTGATGAAGGAGTCAGCAGTCATAGCCCTCGAGTACCTGAAGGCTCATGCCTCGCTCCTCGGTCTACCTGAGACCTTTGCAGAGAAATGGAACATTCATATACATGTTCCCGAAGGCGCCATACCCAAGGATGGCCCTTCAGCGGGGATCACCATGGCAGTGTCGGTGGCATCGGCGTTCACCCAGAGAAAGGTGAAAAAATATGTTGCCATGACCGGCGAGATAACCCTCAGGGGCAAGGTGCTGCCCGTGGGAGGCATCAAGGAGAAGATACTTGCCGCCAAACGGGCCGGAATAAAGGAGATAGTGCTTTCCGAAATGAACCGGAAGGATGTGGAGGAGATCAATGAGAAGTATGTCAGGGGGCTGAAGTTCAGGTATGTAGCCACCATCATGGATGTGATCAACCAGGTGCTTCTGCAGCAGAAGGTTGCAAATGCACGGGTGATAAAATTTGAATAACCATAAAAGCAGGTCATGGATAAAATCGCTGTTTTTCCGGGCTCATTTGATCCCTTCACCATTGGCCATGAATCAATAGTCATGAGGGCATTGCCACTGTTTGACAGGGTGATCATTGCTGTTGGAGAGAATGCAGAGAAAAAGAATCTTTTCAGTATTGAGATGAGGCTGAAGATGATCTCCAAAGTCTTTGAGAAGGAGAGCAGGGTGGAGGTCGAAAGGTTCAGCGGCCTGACGGTAGAGTTCTGCCGCAGTCACAATGCGCGCTACATTGTAAGGGGTCTACGGACTGCAGCCGACTTCGAGTATGAGCGGGCAATGGGGCATATGAACTGGAAGATGGCCCCGGAAATTGACACGGTGTTCCTGCTTACAAGCACTGAACATACCCCGGTCAACTCAACAATCGTACGCGACATCATCAAGCATGGCGGTGATGTCTCGATGTTTGTGCCGGCATCAATAAGGATTTCAGATTACCTGGGAAAGTAATCACTTCACCCGCAGGGTGTAGTTGAGCAGATCGAGGAGCGACTGGAAGGTGTTTGTTTTGATCCTGGCTATCTCTGCCGGTGCCAGCCACTCGGCATGGGTGATGCCCTCGGAGGCCTGGGGATCGGTGATCATCTCTCCTCCGTAGCTCATCCTGAACCACCAGGTCTTTTTCATGTACGGCTTGTTGTCAAAAAGGTAGGTATGGTAACTGGGAGGCAGTGTCCCCTCAATCAGGTGCCCCCTGATGTTGCACTCCTCAGTGACCTCCCTCAGGGCACACTCCTCCGGCGTCTCACCCTCTTCCATATGACCTTTGGGCAGATCCCATCTCCCGTAACGCATGATGAAGAGGTAACGGCCTGAAGGATGGCCCACCAGCCCGCCGGCAGCACTGGTGACAGTGAACCACGAAGAAAAGACCTCCCACAGATTGTTGATATTGGATGAATAAATATTCAGGGAAGGGATCTCATTATTGACAGCAAACTGTGATATTTGGCTGAAGAGTTCCTCCGGCAGGTGGTATTTGTGATAAAGCGTGTATTTTTGCAGCCTGTCAGGCTCCGGGGAGAGAGTGATTACCCTGTTGTCAAAATATACTTTATACTTCAGCATATGGACGAAACCGCTAAGAAAACCGCAGAATACCTACTGCAAATTAAAGCAATTAAATTGCAACCGGCAAAACCTTTTACCTGGGCGTCAGGGTGGAAGTCGCCCATCTATTGTGACAACCGTAAAACCCTTTCCTTCCCTGAGGTGCGCGGTTTTATACGCGACTCCTTCAGCGAAAGGGTCAGGGAGCTCTACCCGGAGGCTGATCTTATTGCAGGAGTGGCAACAGGTGCCATTGCCCACGGAGCCCTGGTGGCTGACACTACCGGGTTGCCGTTCATCTATGTCCGGTCAGGAGCAAAGGATCACGGTCTGGGGAACCAGATAGAGGGTCATTTTGAACCGAAGCAGAAGGTGGTTGTTATAGAAGACCTTATCTCTACCGGCGGGAGCAGCCTGGGTGCAGTCAGAGCACTCCGTGAGGCAGGTTGTGAAGTACTGGGCATGATAGCCATATTCACCTACGGTTTTGCAAAGGCCGTTGATGCCTTCGCGGCTGAACAGTGCAGGCTTGACACCCTCAGCAACTACAGTGTGCTGGTTGATATGGCTGCAGCATCAGGATATATCACGCAGAACGATATAGAGACGCTGAAGCAGTGGCGCCGGGACCCGGCTGAATGGGGAAGGTGAGCGAAGGAAGCATACCGGAGGAGGGCAGAGTTGCAGGATGGATGAGCATCCGGTGCCCGCAACGGGAGCAGACTAAAGAAAACACTTATTTACATAAAAAGAATTTAATTGACCGGGATGAGTCCGATGACAACATATACCAGCAGAAGGGGAGAAGTGCCTTGTGGAGACGGTGATCTCTATGCCTTTCTGACCGACATGAGGAACTTCGGTTCGGTAATACCGGGCGGAACGGTGACCGAATGGGAAGCCACCGAGGACCGTTGCAGCTTCAAGGCTGATGGTGTGGGCCGGATAACCGCTTCACTGTCAGAGGCCCTGCCTCATTCCATGATAACCTATGAGGCGGAGTCATTCCTCACCGGCAAGGTGAAGGTGAGGGTTAATATTGAGTATATCAGTAATATGAGGTCAGCTGTGCGTATAGACACCGGCCTGAACATGAATCCCCTGATGAAGATGATCATCGGCGATGCCGCCGGCAGGTACCTGGAACAACTGATGGATATGGTAGAGTCATACGGAGGCTATGACCGGGTCAGAGGATGTAATCAATCTCCCTGAAAGCATACTGACACCTGACATTGTTCCTCCTCATGACAGAAAGCATCCCGTCAGGCATGACTCTTTCGATCATTCCCTCGAATATCCCTTCGCTATCCGTGAACTGATGCCATTCCCCTGCCCGGAACAGGACAGCCTGATACTCCTCTTCCAGAATACCTGCCTTTCCTCTTATGACCATCTCATATCTTCTGTCGAGAAAGGCCATGAGCTGCCCGCTGATGACCTGCAGATCAAGGTCATTGCCGGTTATCTGTTTGAGAGATATGGGATTAGGGGCGTCACTTATGAAAACGGTCTGGTTGACATTAAGTCCTATGCCTGCTATGGTGGAACCCAGCCTCTCACCCATAATACTGTTCTCAATCAGTATGCCTGCAATTTTGTCATTCCCTGCGTAAATGTCATTGGGCCATTTTATCGTTGCTTCAGGGGTATAAAGTGACACCAGGTCATGCACGGCCAGGGCAACCATGCGCGAGATAATAAACTGGTCAGCCGGCCTGATCATCACCGGATAGATTATAATGCTCATAATCAGGTTTTTGCCCGGCTCACTCTCCCAGCTGTTCCCCTGCTGGCCCCTGCCGCTCTCCTGGTATGAGGCAGTAATTACCGTCCCTTCAGCAGGGGTTGTCTTCCTGAGCAGCCCTGCCGCCACTGAATTGGTTGATGACACTTTTTCAAAGTGCCTGACATCTGTCCCTATAATCATGATAATCAATCTTATGGCAGTCCTCGTCTGAGCATCAGCAGGAGTCGTGCATCTCCCTGAACAAATTGGCATCCTAATTGTAAAAAGAACTGCAGCCGGGCGAAAATACGGATAAATGTTCGTAATTTTGCGGCAATTAACAACTGTTTATTACTGAAAAGTTTATTGATGAGAAAAGGCACAAGGGAGGCCGCCGGGGTGACTGACAGTATTGTCAGGGGATTGTTTGAAAAGAAGGGAGAGAAGGTGGCACTGATTGATCTTCGAAATATTGAAAACAGAATGTGTGACTGGTTTGTGATCAGTCATGCCTCATCCTCCAGGCAGGTTGATTCACTGGCCTGGTCAGTGGAAGATGTGGTGAGAAAGGAGACGGGCGTCAAGCCTTTCCATATTGAAGGCAGGGAGAACTGCATCTGGGTTCTGCTTGATTACGGTGACATTCTGGTGCATATTTTTCAGCAACCCTACAGGGATTTTTACGATCTTGAGTCGTTATGGGCTGACGGCCGCATAACCTATCTCGAGGACAAAATAGAAAAGAAAGGTTAACAGGTATTATGGCAGAGAGCAAAGAGACTCCCAGGCCAGGCAATAACGATAAGAAACCAAAATCATGGTTTAACTCGAGCTGGCCGATTATCATTATCATACTTACGTTTCTGCTGTTCCAGCTCCTCTTCGCGGGCAAGTATACCCAGAAGGCTGGTCAGAGGGAGATAGAGGAGATGGTCATGAACCATGACATCGAAAGGGTTGTGGTTGTCAATGAGGAGCAGGCTGAGATCTATCTGAAGGCTGAATCTCTCAAGAGCGGACGCTATCCTGACTTTGAGGAGCAGCGCAGTTTCGGGCTGCAGCCGCCAAAGCCTCATTATTACCATATCTTCGGTACGGTGGAGCTGTTCCAGGAGTTTTTTGAAGCGGCACAGGATAAGGCCGGATATGGTGAAGATGAACGTATTTATCTTGAATACCAGAAGCGGAAAGATTACCTGGCCACCTTCCTGGGTGTGATCCTGCCCTTTCTGATAATAGCAGCACTCTGGATCTATTTCATGCGACGCATGGCTTCTGCCGGAGGTGGTGGCGCAGGCGGCATATTCAGCGTCGGGAAATCAAAAGCTCAGATTTTTGACAAGGACACTCACATCAAGACCAACTTCAGTGATGTTGCAGGTCTGGAGGAGGCAAAGACGGAGGTGATGGAAATAGTTGATTTCCTGAAGAATCCGAAGAAATATACCTCCCTTGGCGGCAAGATACCCAAGGGAGCGCTGCTTGTAGGCCCTCCCGGAACGGGCAAGACCCTTCTGGCCAAGGCTGTGGCTGGTGAGGCTAACGTACCTTTCTTTTCCATCTCCGGTTCTGATTTTGTTGAGATGTTTGTTGGTGTGGGAGCCTCCAGGGTGAGAGATCTCTTCAAGCAGGCCAAGGAGAAGGCGCCCTGCATAGTCTTCATAGATGAGATTGACGCCGTGGGCCGGGCGCGTGGGCGAAACCCGAACTTCGGGGCAAACGATGAGCGTGAAAATACTCTCAACCAGCTCCTTACGGAGATGGACGGGTTTGGTACCAACAGCGGGGTGATCATCCTGGCCGCCACCAACAGGGCTGACATACTTGACAAGGCGCTGCTGAGGGCCGGCCGCTTTGACCGCCAGATACATGTGGAGCTGCCCGATCTCAAGGAACGCGAAGCTATCTTCAAGGTGCACCTTCGTCCCATCAAGCTCGAGGAAGGTTTTGACGTTGCTTTCCTGGCAAAACAAACTCCCGGATTCTCCGGTGCCGATATAGCCAATGTGTGCAATGAGGCTGCACTGATTGCAGCACGCCGTAACAAGGCAGTGGTGGAGAAACAGGATTTTCTGGATGCCATTGACCGTATCATTGGCGGACTGGAGAAGAAGAACAAGATCATCTCACCGGAGGAGAAGAAGACCATAGCCTATCATGAAGCCGGCCATGCTACTGTCAGCTGGCTGCTGGAGCATGCCAGTCCACTCCTCAAGGTGACAATCATTCCCAGGGGCAAGGCGCTTGGCGCTGCCTGGTACCTGCCTGAAGAGCGGTCTATCTCAACACGTGAACATATACTTGATGAGCTGGCCTATGCCCTCGGTGGAAGGGCGGCCGAGGAGATAGTTATAGGCAAAATATCCACCGGCGCTCTCAATGACCTGGAAAAGGTGACCAAGCAGGCCTATGCCATGGTAGCCTATTTCGGCATGTCAGAGGAGGTGGGCAACATGAGCTTCTATGACTCTTCAGGCCAGTCGGATTACGGCTTTACCAAGCCATACAGCGAAAAGACGGCAGAACTTCTTGACATGGAAGCCAAAAAGATAGTGGAAGAATCATACGAGAAGGCAAAACAGGTTATCTCGGCAAATATTGACGGCCTGAAGCAGCTGGCTGAACAGCTGCTTGAGAAGGAGGTCATATTCAGTGAGGACCTGGAACGTATATTCGGCAAGCGGAAAGGAGAAAAGCCGGCAGAAGAAAAACCGGCAGAAGAAAAGCCTGCAGAAGAAAAGCCTGCGGAAGAAAAGCCGGCAGAAAAGAAGCCGGCTCCGGCTGAGGAGGCGAAGGAGACACCCGGCACCACTGTTACTTCAGAGACAGGGAATGGAGAATGAATGGGTTTCAATAGCCGGTTTCACCGATGATGTGAAAAGCCAGTTGGCTGTGGAGCGGCTGCTGACAAATGGGGTTGATGCCGTTGCGGTGGATAAACGTGACAGGATTTACAGGATAGGGGAGATCGAGATCTTTGTTCATCGCGATAACGTATTAATTGCCAAGGAAATAATCAAGGATCTTTAACGTGACCAATTTTATCAGGCGCACCATTACCGGCGCTTTCATAGTAGTTTTCGTTCTTGGCGGCTTGTGGCTCCATCCTGTCTCTTTCTTTGTTGTAGGGGCTGTGATGATTGCAGGCACACAGCGTGAGTACTATATCATGGTCAGCAACACCGGAGTGAGGCCCCAGCTGGTCACGGGGATCATCAGCGGTTTTCTGCTCTATGTGATCTCCACCACTGTGGCGCTGGGATGGCTGTCCAGGAACTGGTTCCTGGCAATGATACCGGTGATATCCATTGTGATGGTCATAGAACTGTTCCGCAAGGTGGAGAGACCCTTTGATTCGCTGGCCCACACCTTCTTCAGCATATTGTACACCGCACTGCCATTTTCAATGTTCCCCTTTGCGGCCTTCGGCCATACCGGTCTGAGCCCGCTCATCCCGATGAGCGGAATAGAGTTCTCCCCGGGAATAATAGTAGGCTTTTTCCTCCTTCTCTGGACGAATGATACCGGGGCATACCTGGTAGGCTCAGTTTTGGGCCGGCATCGTCTCTTCGAGCGTATCTCGCCCGCCAAATCATGGGAAGGATTCTTCGGCGGGCTGGTACTGACGCTCCTGGTGGCACGTCTCTTTTCAGGATGGCTGGGGGTGGCTGACACGAAGGGATGGATGGTCATTGCCCTGATAATTTCTATAGGCGGAACGCTGGGCGACCTGCTTGAGTCAATGCTCAAACGCAGCCTGGGACTGAAGGATTCAGGGACCATAATGCCCGGTCACGGAGGGTTCCTTGACAGGTTTGACAGTGTTGTGGTTGCTTTCCCGATTGTTTACCTTTATATTGCAACAATGCTTTAAGATGACGATAGGAAAATTCAGGATACACAGAGAGGGATATAAGATCATTGGTGGCGTGTTCTTTACGCTCATTGCCCTGAATACTGCCGGATGGCTCATCTGGCAGGGGCCTTCCATCTGGCATTATGCAGGTCTGGCAGCAACACTGCTGCTGCTGGCATTCGTTGTCATGTTCTTCAGGACCCCTGCACGGCCCGTTGAGCCTGATCCGCTTCTCATATATGCTCCGGCAGACGGCAAGATTGTGGTCATTGAGGAGACTTTTGAGAAGGAGTATTTCAAGGACAACCGGCTGCAGATATCAATCTTCATGTCGCCTTTCAATATGCACAGCAACAGGTACCCCATCTCAGGCACGGTGACCTATACCAATTATCAGCCCGGAAAGAAATTCCATGCCCGCAGCCCCAAGTCGTCAGTACTGAACGAACGGAGCAGCATAGTTGTTACAAGTGAAAGCGGCACCGGTATACTGGTGAGGCAGGTGGCCGGTGCCATGGCCCGGCGCATTGTTACCTACTCCAGGAACGGAGAAGGAGTAAAGCAGGGTGATGAACTTGGATTCATCAAGTTCGGCTCCAGGGTTGACATCTTCCTTCCGACGGATACCGAGGTGGATGTGGAGATGTTTCAGCAGGTAAGAGCCAGCCGGACCATCATTGCCAGGGTAATATAAAGAAAAGATACACATATGAGAGAAGACAGCAGAATAATTGATCTCACCCCCGATGTAAAATGGATAGGGGTGCTCGATTATGATATCCGGACCTTTGACATCGTCATGCATACCGAGCACGGTACCACATACAATTCCTACTTCATCAATGCGGAAAAGAGAGCCATCATTGAGACTGCAAAGGAGAAGTTCAGTGAGACCTGGCTGGCCAAATTGCGCAGGGTCACTGACCCGGCAGAGCTGGATTATATTATCCTGGATCATACTGAACCTGATCATTCGGGCGCCATGCGCCAGCTCCTTGACCTGGCTCCGGATGCTACCGTGGTGGGGAGCGGTAACGCCATACGCTATCTCGGAGATATTGTCAACAGACCTTTCAGGTCACTTGTTGTGAAAGATGGCGATACTCTGGATCTGGGAGGTAAAACCCTGAAGTTTATTTCAGCCCCCAACCTCCACTGGCCTGATACCATCTATACCTACCTGGTTGAGGATAAGATCCTCTTTACCTGTGACTCTTTCGGGGCTCACTTCTGCCATGAGGAGATGTTTGACGACCTGGCGGGCGACTATTATGCTGATTTCAAGTACTATTTTGATGTCATCCTCAAGCCTTACAGCAAGTTCATGGTGAAGGCCATAGAAAAGATACGTCCGCTGGATATCCGTATGATCGCCACCGGTCACGGCCCGATATTGAGAAGCAACTGGAAAGGGATTGTTGATGAGACACACAAGCTGGCAACAGATTATCTTAGCCTGACGGAGGGGTCAGGCAGGAAGAGGTTGCTGATCACATATGTTTCCGCATATGGATATACGGCTGAGATGGCCCGGCTCATTGCCGCCGGTGCCTCAAGAGCAGATAATGTAGAGGTGGAGGTGATGGATATAGAGACCGCAGATGTCGGTGAGATTGACTCAAAGCTCACTATCGCTGACGGACTGATTGTGGGTTCACCCACAATCAACCAGAACACCCTGCTGCCGGTATACAAGCTGATGGCCATGATCAGCCCGCTGCGTGACAGGGGCAAGCTGGCTGGCTCATTCGGATCATACGGCTGGAGCGGCGAGGCTCCCGGCCTGGTGGCTGAGATGATGAAGAATCTGAAAATGAAATATTTTGAGGAGCCTGCAGCATATAAATTCGTGCCGGAGAGCAGCAAGGAGCTGCCCCTGACGGAATACGGTGAACGGTTTGCACGGGCATTGATCTCGCAGGATTAATAAGGAATATGCCTTATATATATACGACAGGAAGTTGCCCCTTTTCTTTGGTTCATTTCTTTTGGAGGAGCAAAAGAAATGAACAGTAATCCTTAAAAAATGAGAGGGTGCCCTTTTGAGACACCCTCATGCATTCATGTTTGCAAAATCCTGAACCCTATGAGATAGAGATTGTCCTGATCTTTTCCTTCTTCTGCTCTTCCTCCATCTTGGGAATCTCAACATTCAGGATGCCATCCTTATAACTGGCGCCGATCTTATCGCCGTTGACATTCTCAGGCAGGTAGAAACTGCGGCAGAATGAACTGTAACTGAACTCCCTGCGCCTGTAACCCTCATGCTCCTCCTGCTTCTCATCTTTCTGCTCGGCAGAGATCGTCAGAACTTCATCCTTGACCTCTATCTTCAGATCATTCTTGTTCATGCCAGGTACGGCAAGCTCAAGATAAAACGCCTTCTCATCTTCCCTGATATTCACTGCAGGCAGACTGGTTGACGACCTGGTGAATGTCGGGAAAAAGTCCTCATTCAGAAAATCCGACAACGTGAGCGGCTTGTAATTCCTTCTGGTGATCATTGGTAACATAGCGACCTCCTTTTTTATAATTGTTAAACATTATTTGCATTTACACCCTCCATTATTCAATTCATGTGCCGTCTATAATTTAGTGACATATTGGCATGAAAAGCAGTCTATGTATGACAAGATGGCATTTTAGCTTATTCTGTTGCTAAACCAGGAATTATTTCTAATTTTGAAAATGTTGCTATCTGGTTTGTAACAGCATCTGAATGTTTAAGTAACCTGACCGCTAGAAGCCGATGAATACAACCCTGCGTAATATTCTGATACTGATTGGTCTGGCACTGCTTGTATACCTGTTATGGTATTTTCGGAACATTATTGCCTACGTGCTGGCTGCGGGTGTGATCTCGCTGATTGGCAGGCCGGTGGTTGATCTCCTGAACGGTATCCGCATATGGAAGTTCAGGTTTCCCAAGGCCCTCAGTTCACTTCTAACCCTTATACTCCTATATGGTCTGCTTGCCCTTTTCTTTTTCATCTTCATTCCATTGATTGGCAGACAGATTGATGCCCTGTCAGGATTTGATGCAAGCTCCATAGTACAGGGTCTGCGTGAACAGATTGACAAGATTGATGTGGCAATCAGAAAGGTATACAAGAACATGCCTGCTGATAAAACGCTGTATGACATAGCGGTCACAACCATCACAAACATCCTTAACCCGGCCAGCATAACTGATTTTGCGGGGAATATAGTTACAGTGATGCGCAAGCTGGTGGTGGCTTTTGTGGCAATCACCTTCCTGGCCTTCTTCTTCCTCAAGGATGAAGGATTGTTTAAGGAGACTATCATGGTTCTGGTGCCCGACCAGTATGAAAAGCGGATCAGGAATGTGTTGCACTCAATAAAGCAGCTGCTGATAAGATATTTTATCGGTATCATTTTGCAGTGCACCATTGTGCTTATAAATATCACCATCGGGATGACAATTGTAGGGTTCCCGTTCCAGCAGGCTCTGGTAATGGGTCTGCTTATAGGTGTCTTCAATGTGATACCATATGTAGGGCCCTGGCTTGGAGGATCGGTAGCCGTGCTGATGGGGGTAGCCACCGCGGTAACCACGGCAGGCTATCCGGCAATATGGCTTCTCATGGTATATATGGTTATTGTGATTGCCATTACCCAGGCTATTGACAATAACCTCATACAGCCGATGATCTATTCGCGAAGTGTGAACGCGCATCCCATAGAGATATTCCTAGTCATCTTCGCTGTGGGGAGTTTTGCCGGAATCGTGGGTATGATACTGGCCGTACCGGCTTATACCGCTCTCAGGGTTTTTGCACGGGAATTCTTCTATAACTTCGGGCCCGTGCGAAAGATCACCTCGGGCCTGGGCAAGGAAAACAGGGAACCTGAAGCGGAGGCAAAATGAGCAGTCCGGGCAATGTACTCAACAGGATATTCAGATTCTATTATGACGGTTTCCGGACCATGTCATGGTGGGGGAAGAGGGTCTGGATCATCATCCTGGTGAAGCTCTTTATAATGTTTTTAATACTGAAACTATTCTTCTTTCCCGATTTCCTGAAGGTTAACTTCAACTCTGACAGGGAGAGGGGCGATTATGTCCTGGAACAATTAACCGGTAATAACTGACATTATGATCGAAAATTTTGACCTATCCCTGGTAGACTGGTCGCGCGCACAGTTTGCACTGACGGCCATGTACCACTGGCTCTTCGTGCCACTGACGCTCGGTCTTTCATTTATCCTGGCGTTCATGGAGACTATCTATGTCCGGACAGGTGATGAAAAGTGGAAAAGGATCACCAAATTCTGGATGACTCTCTTTGGTATCAACTTCGCCATAGGCGTGGCAACAGGAATTATCCTGGAGTTTGAGTTTGGCACCAACTGGTCCAACTACTCTTGGTTCGTCGGAGACATATTCGGGGCACCCCTCGCCGTGGAGGGAATCATGGCCTTCTTCCTTGAATCAACCTTCGTGGCGGTGATGTTTTTCGGATGGAACAAGGTGAGCAAAAAGTTCCACCTTGCCTCCACCTGGCTCGTGGCCATCGGCGCCAACCTCTCAGCCCTCTGGATACTGGTAGCCAACGCCTGGATGGAAAACCCTGTGGGAATGGTATTCAATCCTGATACAGCAAGAAACGAGATGAACAGCTTTGCCGAGGTGGTGCTTAACCCTGTTGCGGTTGATAAGTTCCTGCATACAGTTACCTCCGGCTTCGTGCTGGCGTCAGTATTTGTGGTGGGTATCAGCGCATGGTTCCTGATAAGGAAGAGAGAGGAAGAGCTTGCCAGGAAGAGTATCCTCATTGCAGGCATCTTCGGGCTGGTCTCGTCACTTGCCGTGGCTCTCACCGGTGACACCTCGGCACGCACGCTGGCACAGGTGCAGCCTGTCAAGTTTGCAGCCATGGAGGCTCTCTATGAGGGGAAAACGGATGCCGGACTGACGGTCATCGGCGCCCTTGCTGACAGCGGTGACCGCATAGGCGAAAAGAAAGTGCATGACGTGAAGCTGAAGATAGAGATCCCCAAACTGCTGTCAATCATGACCACCGGAAAGGGAAGCGGTTATGTGCCGGGACTGAAGGACCTTGTCAACGGCAATCCCGAAAGGGGAATACTCTCTGTCAGCGAGATGATGGAAAGAGGTACTTATGCCAGGCAGGTGCTGACCGATTACAAGATGGCAAAGGAGCTGGGTGACAAGGAGTCGATGGCCGAACTGGCCGCGAAATTTGAGGATAAGGACTTCATTGATAATTACTTCAAATACTTTGGCTATAGCTATTTTGAGCATCCCTGGCAGGTCATCCCCTCAGTGCCTGTCACTTTCTATGCCTTCAGGGTGATGGTGGGCCTCGGCTTCTTCTTTATTCTGCTCTTTGCGCTGGCGCTCTGGTTCCATAAACGGAAGACGCTGGAAAAGAATCAATGGTTCCTCTGGCTCGCACTCATCTCCATACCCCTTGCCTACCTGGCCAGTGAACTCGGATGGATAGTCACGGAGATGGGACGTCAGCCATGGATCATTCAGAATCTCATGCCGGTTCATGTGGCAGTGTCAAATATCAGCGCCGGCGCCGTGCAGACAACCTTCTGGCTCTTCGCCGTGCTCTTTACAGCTCTGCTCATCGCAGAGATCTCCATTATGGTAAGACAGATCAAGACCGGACCAAAACATTAGGAGGACAAAACCATGACAATAATGATATCACACGCGTTCCTGCAGAGTTACTGGTGGTTGCTTATCTCACTGCTTGCCGGTCTGCTTGTCTTCCTGATGTTCGTTCAGGGAGGACAGTCGTTCATCTTTTCCCTTCCCCGCAATGACATGCAGAGGAAGATGATTGTAAATGCCCTGGGTCGTAAATGGGAGTTCACCTTTACCACACTGGTCACCTTTGGCGGTGCCTTCTTCGCTTCATTCCCACTCTTCTATGCCACCAGTTTTGGCGGCGCCTACTGGGTGTGGATGGCCATTCTCTTCAGTTTCATCATTCAGGCAGTAGCCTATGAGTACCGGTCCAAGCCTGCGAATGTCTACGGAACCAGCCTCTTTGACACGTTTCTCTTTATTAACGGCTTGCTGGGACCGTTCCTGATAGGTGTGGCAGTGGCAACCTTCTTTACCGGCTCTGACTTCACCCTTGATCTCTTCAACCGGGTGACATGGGGTTCAGGCTGGCACGGGCTGGAGGCGCTTATCAATCCTGTCAACCTGCTGCTCGGACTGGCCGTGCTCTTCCTGGTAAGAGTCCTGGGGTTAATGTATCTTGAAAACACAATTGATGATCCGGCTCTTGCTGAATCCATCAGGAAGGCGCTGGCCAGGAATGCTGTTCCTTTCCTGGTCTTCTTCCTGGCTTTTGTGGCCTTTATCCTTCTCGGGAAGGGATACAGGGCTGATGCCGTCACCGGTGAGGTGACCCTGGTCAGGTACCATTACCTCCATAACCTTGCCGGCAATCCTGTAACCCTGATACTCTTCGTGGGAGGTGTTGTTCTTGTACTCCTCTCTCTCTGGCTGGGTATCTTCAGAGGTTCGCGCAAGGCGATATGGTATGCCGGCTCCGGCACTGTGCCTGTGGTGATGGCTCTCTTCTTCCTCGCCGGTTACGGAGAAACCTCCTTCTACCCTTCCTCAGCCGATCTCAACAGCTCACTGACACTGGCAAAGGCATCATCAAGCCAGTTCACTTTAAAGACGATGATGTACGTCTCATTCATCATCCCCTTTGTGATTGCATACATATGGTATGCATGGAGCTCAATAAACAAAAAGAGGATAACCAGCGAGGAGATGGATGGCGAAGGCCACATGTACTGATTTTGTCGTTATTACCGGGGAGGAGACAATGGATATCGTGCAGACGGGATCGTGGGGATTTGGTGAAGGACCTCTAATAATTGCCGGGCCCTGCAGCGCCGAGAGCGAGGCTCAGCTGATGGCCACGGCCCGGGCGCTGAAGGCTACGGGCAGGGTTCATCTCTTCAGGGCAGGGCTCTGGAAGCCCCGTTCCAGACCCTCTTCCTTTGTAGGTGAGGGCTTCAGGGCACTGGAGTGGATGGCCAGGGTAAAGGCAGAGACGGGCCTGCCGGTCACCGTGGAGGTGGCCTCACCCGAGCACGCTACGGCATGCCTTGAGGCAGGCATTGACGCCGTCTGGCTGGGAGCACGCACGGTCTCCAATCCCTTCAGCGTTGACGCCATCGCTTCGGCACTGCAGGGAGCAATACTGCCCGTGATGATCAAAAATCCCCTCAGCCCTGACCTGGATCTATGGATGGGAGCAATAGAGAGGATCTATGCTGCCGGCATACGCAGGATAGCAGCAGTGCACCGCGGTTTCACCCCCTGGGAGAAGAGCCGGTACCGCAACCTCCCCAAGTGGGAGCTGGCCATTGAACTGAGAAGCAGGATCCCGTCACTGCCGGTGATATGTGATCCCAGCCATATGTCAGGCAAAGCCGCCCTGGTGCCTGAAACGGCACAGAAGGCAATAGACATGAATATGGCAGGACTGATGATAGAGGTGCACATTGATCCGCCTCATGCACTGAGCGACAGAGACCAGCAGCTTGACCCCCGGGGCTTCGCGAAGCTGATGGATGAGCTGGTCTTTCGCTCATCCACCTCCGGAGATATCAGCTTCCTGAACCGGCTTGAGGATCTGCGTAACAGGATAGACTCAATAGACTACCAGATAATCGGACTCATCGCATCAAGGATGCGAATATCGGAAGAGATGGGTGAGTTCAAATGTCACAGCGGAGTCACGGTATTCCAGCTTGAGAGATGGCTGGAGATACTGCAGACAAGAACGCAGCAGGGTGTCAGTGAGGGACTTGATGAAGAATTCACCGGCAGGGTCATACGCATGATCCATGAAGAGTCCATCCGCCTGCAGGATGAGGTGCTGAAAAGGCTACGCAGCGCCGGCAGATGCACTCCCCCGCCGGAAGAGGGGAAAGAACAGTGAGATAAGAATGTAGGCAGCAATGATCATTGGCAGGGCAGCCATCCTGAAGATTAACAGAAGCAGGAGACTGACAGCCACAAAGAGGTAACGCTCTTCATTGCCCTTCCATCCGGCTGAGGTAAATTTCAATGAGAACATCCGTATCTTAAGCAGCATCATCACTGCAAGAAAAAGCGCCAGGAGGGCTATGGTCAACGGTGATGAAGCCATCCGGTCAAACAGAGCAACACCCGAATAAGAGGAGGCCAGCACCACTGAGATCACCGTAAAGGCTGCTGCCGGCGTGGCCATACCCCTGAAGACATTCTTCTGACTGGCGTCATTATTGAATTTCGCCAGCCTCAGCGCTGAGGCGGCAGGGATAATTGCCGCCAGCGCACCCGCCGGCAGGGGAGAGATCCCCGCTGCCGAGAGCAGGTTGAACACAATTGCTCCCGGCGCCACCCCGAAGGTGACCACGTCAGCCAGACTGTCAAGATCCTTGCCGATGTCTGACCAGGCTTTCAGCAGCCGTGCCGCAAATCCGTCAGAAAAGTCCAGGACCATCCCGGCTATTATGCAAAACGACGCGTATTCATTATAACCATTTATTGCACAGAGGGTTGCGGCGAAACCTGCGACCAGGTTGAGCAGTGTAAGTGTGTTCGGGATATGTCTTATCATAGTTCTTTTTGAGGCATTGCTAAATTACAATAATCCTGACAACTATTATTTGTTTATTTTTGCAGCTGGATTATGAGAGATCTGACAAATATTAAGATTGCAGTAGATTTTGACGGCACTATTGTTGATCATGAATACCCGGCAATAGGCAAAGAGAAGCTCTTTGCCTTTATAACCCTCAAGGAGCTTCAGAAGAGGGGCGCACTGCTGATACTCTGGACCTTCCGTGAAGGACTGGAGCTGCAGGAGGCCGTTGACTACTGCCGGCAGAACGGGATAGAGTTCTATGCTGTTAACCGCAATTACCCTGAGGAGCAATGGAGTGACAACACTCCCCGCAAGATAAACGTGGATATTTTTGTTGATGATAAAAATGTAGGGGGATTCCCCGGCTGGGGCGAGGTACTGAATATGATTGATCCATGGTCAGACCGGGAAGAGAAGGCCATGCGCGAGATAAAAAAGCGCCGCTTCAACCTGTTTGGCAGAAAATGATCAAGACAGAATGAACAGGAGTACATTATATCTATCTCTTATCAGCCTGGTACTGGCAGCAGTCATCTCATGCTCCGGGTCGTCCGGATCACGCAAAGCGAAGCCTGCCAAAGAAGTACCTGCAGCTTTTGACACTGACCCCAGACCGGCAAAGAGGCTCATTGAGGTGCTTGCCCCGGCTGACAACTCCTCCTTCTCCTGTGCCGAACCCGTTGTTTTTTCCGTGACCCATGCGGCAGGTCAGCCTGAGGTTGATTCGGTTCAGGTATGGGTTGGACCCCTGCTGGCGCAAACCATCACTGCCATACCCGCTACCGTGCAGCTCAGTCAGACCGGCAATCCGGGAAGAGTCTCCATAAGGGCAGTGGCCTGGTCATCTGTCTCCAGGCCTCAGACCATAACCCTCTTTGTCAACATGCTTTCAGACATCAGCCCGGTTACCTACCGGTACCGTGTCATCAACCGGTATCCTCATGACAGAAGGGCATACACCCAGGGGCTGCTCTATGATGACGGTTTCTTTTTTGAAGGCACAGGACAGCAGGGAGAATCATCGCTCAGGAAGGTGGAGGTTGAGACAGGCAGGGTGATCAGCCAGGTTAACCTTGATGGCTCCCTCTTCGGTGAGGGAGTGGCGCTGCTGGAGGACCGCCTCTATCAACTTACATGGACCTCTAAAGTCGGGTTTGTCTATGAGAAGGAGACCCTCCGGCAGATCAACAGGATATACTACCAGACACAGGGATGGGGACTGACCACCGCCGGCGACAGCCTGGTCATGAGCGACGGAACCAACGTGATATGGTTCCTTGACCGCGACTTCAATGTTCTCTCCTCTGTCACCGTATGGGACAACAAGGGAATGGTTGACAACCTCAATGAGCTGGAGATGATTGACGGCGAGTTGTGGGCCAACATATGGCAGACCGACAGGATTGCGCGTATTGATCCGGTTACCGGGAAGGTGCTCGGTTACGTTGAGCTCAATAATCTTCTCCCGCGTTCAGACCGGGCTCCTGAGACTGATGTCCTCAATGGCATCGCCTGGGATGAAAAAGACAGGCGCCTCTTTGTCACCGGCAAATACTGGCCCTGGCTCTACGAGATTACGGTCCATCCCGCATCGCATAACTGATGCTCACCACGGCCGGGGCCCGACTGTTGAAAACGTGTTAATAACCCCGAAAAAATTGTTTACAATAACACATGGTGCCGGTTCAGCGGCAAGGGCAATAATTGTAAATTTGAAGCTCATTAATTTAAGGTAAAAGGGATCATATGTCAAGGATCATTGCACTGGCCAATCAGAAGGGAGGAGTAGGAAAGACGACTACGGCTATCAACCTGGCCGCCAGTCTGGCAGCGCTTGAAAAGAGAGTACTGGTTATTGATGCAGACCCGCAGGCCAATGCCACCTCCGGGTTGGGGATTGACCTCAAGCAGGTCAAGACCACCATTTATGACTGTCTCATTGACGGGGTCAGTCCGAGGCAGGCTGTCACTCAGTGTGGGATAGACAATCTGTCTGTCATACCGTCCAATATTGACCTTGTAGGGGCTGAGATTGAAATGCTCGAGAGGCCCGAGAGGGAGAAGACCCTGAAGAGGGTGATAGCTCCTGTGGCGGCTGACTATGATTATATACTGATAGACTGTTCGCCTTCTCTCGGACTGCTGACAGTCAATGCACTCACGGCTGCCAACTCGGTGATCATACCTGTCCAGTGTGAGTACTTCGCCCTGGAGGGGCTGGGTAAGCTTCTCAATACTATCAAGATCATCCAGACCAACCTTAACCCGGCACTGGAGATAGAGGGTTTTCTCCTTACAATGTATGACTCACGTCTCAGGCTGGCCAACCAGGTTGTGGAGGAGGTGACGCGTCATTTCCAGCAGATGGTCTTCAACACCATCATACAGCGCAATGTAAAGCTGTCCGAGGCGCCCAGCTACGGTCAGCCTGCCATACTATATGATGCTGAATCAAGAGGCACGGTCAACTATCTTAACCTGGCCCGGGAGCTGCTTGACAGGGTTGAGGCGAAGCAGAAGAATTAAACACTGTATTAACGCTTATGAACACGAACAAAAAGAGCCCGCTGGGCAGAGGTCTCGGCGCCCTGATTGAAGGTGTTGAGAAGGAGGCGCTTGAAAAGAAGGTAGAAGCCAATCTGCAGATAGATATCAATTCCATTGACGGTAATCCTTTTCAGCCGCGTACCCGCTTTGACAGCCAATCGCTTGAGGAGCTGGCTGCCTCTATCCGTCAGCTCGGGATAGTTGTTCCACTCACCGTCCGAGAGACAGGTGACGGCAGATACCAGCTCATTGCCGGTGAACGCAGGCTCCGTGCCGCACGCATGGCCGGACTGACCCATGTGCCTGCATACATACGCACTGCTGATGACACTGCCATGCTTGAGATGGCACTGGTGGAAAACATACAGAGGGAGGATCTTGACGCCATTGAGGTGGCCATAACCTACCAGCGCCTCATAGAGGAGTGCAGCCTGACACAGGAACAACTGAGTGACCGCGTGGGCAAGCAACGATCAACAGTGGCTAACTATCTCAGGCTGCTGAGACTGCCTGCCGAGATACAGCTGGGGATAAGGAACAGGAACCTTACCATGGGGCATGCACGTACCCTGGTGAATATTGAAGACCCGTCAAAACAGATAAAGGTCTTTTACCATATCATTGAGGAGGATCTGTCAGTAAGAGCCACAGAAGAGCTGGTCAGGCAGTTGCAGAGCTCTTCTTCAAAAGACCCTGTGAAGGTGGAGAAGAAAAAACGCCTCAACACCGAATATGAGGAGCTGGCAAGGCAGCTGAGCTCACTCTTTCAGTCTGATGTGCAGTTCCGCATCAATGAAAAGGGAAGGGGCAAGATAGTGATCCCATTCTCTGACGGTGATGAGATGGAACGCATAATAGGATTGCTCGACAAACTTAACAGGTAATTACTTATATTTGCCGGCAAACGCAAAATGTTTGCCATTGAAGCTCAGCAGTAACATAGCCCTGATACTCCTTTTCACCACTGCTGTTACCTGCACCGGGCAAACCACTGACTCCATTCCGGCAGTGAAGGAGAAGGTGAAAAGGTATACCATCGAACCCATAAGATCTACCATGTTCGCTGCCGCCCTGCCAGGCCTCGGTCAGATATACAACCGCAAGTACTGGAAAGTGCCGTTTGTTTATGCAGGTTTCGGGGCACTGGGTTATGCTGTGACTGTGAATACAAAAAGCTATAACAATTTTATCAGCGCCTACCAGGATTTCAATGATATCATTCCCGAGACCGACAGCTATACAGACCTCCTGGACAGGCTTGTAGGCCTCGATCCGGCAGAGTATGACCCCGTACTCCATCCCGAAACGGCAAACCCGTCAACAACATCGTGGGTTAATACAACCCTCCTTAATGGTGTAGACTATTACCGGAAGTACCGTGATCTGTCATACATCGGCATAGCAGCTTGGTACCTGCTGACAATCATTGATGCTCACGTTGATGCCAGTCTTTTCGACTATGATATTTCCGATGACCTCAAAGCCTCGGTTGTGCCAATAAATTTTAATTACACGGGAGTGTCACCGGGAATAACAATTGCCGTTACCAAGACGTTTTAGCTTTATGAAAAAGAACCTGAAAAATATAATTCTGTCGCTGTTGCTTGCCTTTGTCACCCTGCCGGCATTCCCGGTCAATGATACGATAATCATCCGAAGCAGCGAATCTACTGAACTGATTGAAAACGATCTTGACAGTCTGCTCAACAACTGGTTTGTTCGCATGTCTGTCTCCGGCACTGATCTTCCGGCAACAGACTCTGTTGTCTATGAGTTCAGTGATTCAATTTATAAGGATCGCATCAGCCGGATAAATTCACTTATTATACTTCCCTACAACAATATTATCCGGAATCACATCCATGTCTACACCCAGAGGAAGGTAGACCGGTTCCAGGTTATGCTGGGATTGCAGGACTACTATTTCCCTATGATAGAGGATATCTTCAGTTACTATGGCCTTCCCGTTGAGCTGAAATATATGGCTGTTATTGAGTCGGCCCTCAATCCCAATGCTGTCAGCAGGGTCGGGGCCACGGGACTCTGGCAGTTCATGTACAGTACCGGCAGGATGTACGGGCTGACAATCAACTCGGTTGTAGATGAGCGGCGTGACCCGGTGAAAGCAACTCATGCTGCGGCGAAGTACCTGAAGGACCTGTACGGTATATACAATGACTGGATACTGGTCATTGCAGCTTACAACTGTGGCCCGGGCAATGTAAACAAAGCCATACGCCGTTCAGGCAACAGAAAGGATTACTGGGAGATTTACACCCGCCTGCCGCGGGAGACACGTGGCTATATACCGGCATATGTGGCAGCCACCTATGCAATGAACTACTACAGGGAGCATAATATCACACCCGTTCAGATCAACCTTCCGCTTGCCATTGATACTGTCATGGTGTCACAGGATATGCATCTTGAGCAGATATCTGCCGTCCTTGACCTGCCTCTTGAAGAGCTCAGGACAATGAATCCGCAGTACCGGACAGGCCTGGTGCCGGGCCGCAGCAGACCCAGCCCCGTTACTCTTCCCCTGGATAAACTGGGCGATTTTATTGCAATGGCTGACACCATCACCGGTTACCGCAGGGAGGAGTACCTCACCAGGGTCAATCAGGCCGCCGTGCCACAGCACTCGGTTTATACTCCGCCGGACGTCAAGGGCAAAACAAAGCTGACCTATGTGGTCAAGGATGGAGATAACCTGGGCTTCATTTCAGAATGGTATGACGTGGGCCTGTCAGAACTGAGATACTGGAACAATATTTACAGGAACACCATCAGGGTAGGGCAGAAACTGACCGTTTATGTTGATCCCTCCAAAGCCGACCGTTACAGCAGGGTCAACTCAATGAGCTTTGCGGAGAAGCAGAAGCTGGAGGGTAAGGTTGTTGCTTCTGCGGCTACCGGCCCGGCCATGTCACCGGTGCCGGCTCCTTCCGGTGCAGACAATGAGTTTGTGCTTTATACGGTAAGATATGGTGACACTGTATGGGATATCGCCAAAAAGTTCGATGGCGTTTCTGCCACTGATATACTGAGACTGAACAATATCTCCGATGCTTCAAGGATACAGGTGGGACAGAAGCTGAGGATAAGGAAAAAAAGCTGAATCTACACAGAATATGCGCCCCGGCAGAATCCTGATATTTCTGCTTGCCGTCGTCCTGACACTCTTCACCCTCAGCCTGCTGACAACAAAGCTGTGGCCTGATGAGAACATCATGAGTCATTATGAGGAGAGTGCCATGGCTGATTCCTCTATCAGCGCCAGCCATGATGAGAGACGGGGGCCCGGGAGCATGGCAGCCACAGAGAGCCTCTCTCCGGGCAGTATGACTAGAGGCAACAATGAGGAGTCTGGTGCTGATGTTCGCACTTTCGGGCGGCCGGATGATGGAGAGAGTCCTTCACTGGAGATACTGACAGGGCCGGGAGGGTTGGAAGAAGGGGTTGCAGATAACCGGGAACTGTCAATGGAGTATGCTGCCGCGTCAGGGCAGACATCGGACCACCTGTTGCCGGATGCCTCTTCCCGCTCATTCCACCCGGGTGACCTGGTAAGAGATTCGGCTGCCCTGAACAGGCAGGTCAGGATAGTCTATTACGGCGATTCACAGGTTGAGGGTGACCGGGTGACCTCGCTGCTGAGAAAGGAGTTGAGAGAGAACAGAGGAGGGACAGGCCCGGGAATGATATCACCGGTAATGCCTGTAATGTATACGCGTTCATTTGTGGTACGCTCCTCGTCAAACTGGAAGAGATATACCCTTCTCGATTACAGGAACGGCACACTCCCTCACAACAGGCTCGGCCCCATGCTGGCCCTATGCCGGTTCACCCCTCCGGGTGACAGCATGATGACCCGTTCATTTGCCACAGTAAAGGTAAATACCGTACCGGGCGCTGACTCTGCAGTATCAAGATATGACAACCTTAGGATCTTCTATGGCAACAACCATGACACAGTGCTTGTTGGTATCCGTTCAGGCAACGCGCTGGTTGATTTTGCCATGCTCCAGATGGGAGAAGGACCCCTGGAATACGCCGTGCGTCTGCCGCAGGTGTCTGAGGTGACCATAGAATTCGCCGGACGTAACTCGCCCGACATATATGCTCTGAGCCTTGAGAGCGAGACGGGTGTGGTGGTTGACAATATCCCGGTACGGGGCAGCGCCGGCCTTGAGTTTGTCATGACTGACATCAGGGGATTTGAGGGGTGCTATGCCAGCCTAAAACCTGACATAATCTTTCTTCACTTCGGGCTTAATGTTGTCCGCAACGTCAGGAGCGAGTACCACTATTACGAGGATGGGCTTGTCAAGCAGGTAAACTGGCTGAAAGAGGCCTCCGGTGGTGCACCGGTGGTGCTTGTAAGCGTGACCGACATGGCGCTGCGTGATAATGACACCATCCGCCGTTTCCCTAACATCAGGGCCATACGTGATGCCCAGAGAAAGGCAGCCGGGAGGAGCGGCGCAATCTTCTGGGATGCATGGGAGTCAATGGGCGGACCGGGTTCTATACTCCGATGGTATAACCACCAGCCTCCGCTATCATCAAAAGATCTCACCCACCTGTCGAATGCAGGTACTGATACCTTAGCAGCGCGACTCTACTCAGACCTGCTGGCAGCCAGGCAGCCGGTGGCAACAGATTATCGGTCGAAAACCGCTATCACCGGTGAAGCCGTAAGGGATGCCGGAGACTTTACTGTGTCAAATGACGCTGATGGTTCGCTCGCACCTGCTGACAGACCCGCCGCATCAAATGCTCTCACATCATCCGGGGAGGCGATTGCCGAAGACAGAGAAAATGCCTCCGGCAGGGAAGAAAATCTATTCAGCCGGTTGATAAACAGGTTCTCATCTCTGTTGAAGTACCACCCTGACCAGACATTCATCTTTACCACTCCCGGCTTCTGGATATTCTTCCTTGTGGTGATTGCAGGCTTTGCCCTGGTTCACCGCCGCAGGGCTATGTGTCATACATGGCTGCTGGTGGTAAGCCTCTACTTCTATTACCGGGCGGGCGGCCTGTTCATTATCCTGCTGCTGCTTACAACTCTTCTCACCTTTTTTACGGCCATCATGACAGGGAGGTCACGCAGACGGGGAGGGAAGCGCTTATGGATGATTTTCAACATCATACTGCTGCTGGGATTCCTCTCTTATTTCAAATACGCCGGTTTTTTTACCGGGACTATCAACTCACTGTTCGACACATCATTTGTTGCGCGTGATATCTTTTCCGTATGGTCCAACAACCTCTTCGGCACGAATTTCAATGTCTCCAACATTATCCTGCCGGTGGGTATCTCATTCTTCACCTTCCAGGCGCTGAGCTACAGTATTGACGTATACAGGGGAAGAATGGCTGCAGTGCGCAATTTCACGGATTTTGCCTTCTACCTTACCTTTTTCCCCCAGCTGGTGGCCGGACCCATTGTACGTGCATCCGAGTTTATGCCCCAGATGAGGGGTGATTATACCATCAGCCGGAATGAGTTCGGACATGGATTATTCCTGATAGTGCAGGGGCTGATAAAGAAGATGCTCATTTCTGACTTTATCTCCACCGGGTTCATTGACCGGGTCTTTGATGCTCCTGCTATCTACTCGGGTTTTGAGAATCTTATGGCTGTTTACGGGTACGGACTGCAGATATACTGTGACTTCTCCGGTTACACTGACATAGCCATCGGGGTGGCACTGCTCATGGGATTCCGCCTGCCGGTCAATTTTAACTCACCCTATAAGGCTGTTAATGTCAGTGACTTCTGGAAAAGGTGGCATATCTCCCTTTCGCGGTGGCTCAAGGACTATCTGTATATCCCTCTTGGGGGTAACAGGAAGGGGGCCCTGCGTACCGGATTCAACCTGATGGTAACCATGCTGCTCGGCGGCTTGTGGCATGGTGCCGCAACCCGTTTCGTGGTCTGGGGCGGACTGCACGGTGTGGCCCTGGTGGCCGAGAAGATATGGCATTACCTCTTCAGGAGGGTTAAGCGAAAGAGACGCATCGCATCCGTGGCAGGAATAATTCTTACCTTTAACTTTGTCAGTTTCGCATGGATATTCTTCCGGGCGGAGACAATGGACCAGGCTGGCGTGATGATTTCACAGATTTTCTCAACATTCAGCCCCGGCCATTACGGACAGGTACTGATGGCCTACCTGCCGGTGATAGTGCTTATTGTCTCAGGATATATTCTCCATTTTCTGCCCGTAACCGTTAAGGAGGCCTACAGGGGACTCTTTATAAAACTGCCTGTTGTGGTCCAGTTCCTGGTTGCAGTGGCAGTAGCCCTGCTGCTTCACAGGGTGGGCGCCGAAGTGGTGCAGCCATTCATATATTTCCGGTTCTGAAAAACTACTCCCCGGGAGATATGATGCTTTACCGGCTCTCTGTCATCAGTTCTGCTTCCGACATGCCCGCAGAAGAGGCCTTTATCATTACCCTGCCGGGGCTGCCTGACCGGAGGAGGATTGATGCTATGCCTGCCTCAGCCCTTACAGGATTGGTCCCTATCAGCTCCGCGTTCCCCCTTACCGTGAATTCCACAAGTGAGTCTGCCAAATGAGCCTGATTGCCTGCAGAGTCTATGAGTGTGGCATAAACAAAGACTGCATCTGAATTGTCAGCTCGCAGTGGCTTGTTGCTGAAATCAGCCGTCAGGCGCAGCGCTACCGGCACTCCCGGGGTGCTGACCGTATGGGAAGCGATCACGGCGCCGTTCCTTAAGGCAATTGCCTTTATGGTTCCCGGAACATGATCGGGAAGAATGAAAGTAAATGGCGGATGCAGAAGGTTCAGCGAAGAACTGTCCCTGTCAGGTCCCTGCACCGAAATAAGGGAGTCATTACGGAACAGCTGTATGGTGTCGGCATTACTGAAGACCATCACCATGTTTCCTGATTCAGGAAGGTTATGATGGGCAATAAAGCATACTGGTCCGTGATCATACTGGCTCCGGTAGAACCAGTAAGCGAACTTTGGCAACCTGAAGATATCCATGATACCAGAGGTTTCAAGATCAGGAGCATATCCCCTGTTATAGTCGAACATGAGCCAGTTGGCGTCACCGATGGAAGGCCCGTAGAGGTTATCGTTATGTGCTTCCCGGAAGTTGAGGGCCTGTTGAAGCATCCCCCTGTCGCCGTCACCGCGCGCCTGCCTGGAGTGTTTCCCGGAGGATTCCGGGTCACTGACATCAGCCTGGCAGAGGCCGGCATCCTGTGAATAATACTCCCGGTCACCATACTCACTGATGAAGAGCGGCTTCGCCTTGCGGTAGTCTTTCCAGTAACGGGGTGCCGGGGCATGCTGGCGGGCGGGGGTGAATATATCACATATGGTGTCCATCCAGCTGCACGTGGCGTTGTTGCCAAAAGGCAGCTCCTCCTTGACGGTGAGGTGAAGCCTTCTGAGGAAGGGTACCGGCATGAGGGTCTCATTGAGTGATGCCTCCCACATCACCACTGAAGGGTGGTTACGGTCACGGCGGCACATCATTCTGGCATCCTGAATAACTGCATTTGCAAAGAGTGAGTCACCCATAAACTGCCATCCGGGGATGGCATCAATTACCATCAGTCCAAGCTCATCACATGCATCAAGAAAAGCCGGCGAAGGAGGATAGTGTGAGCTCCGGACAATATTGAATCCTGCCTCCTTAATCTTAAGTGCATCACGGTAACTTGCATTATCAGACAGGGCATAACCTATATAGGGATATTCCTGGTGCCTGTTTGTGCCGGCGAGCCTGACAGGCTGGCCGTTGAGCATCAGTCCATTGTCATGGGTGAACCTAACCGTCCGTATGCCTGTGCGTGTCTCCCTGCTGTCTGTGACTGAACCGTTCTCTGACAGCAATTCTGTCCTGATAGTATATAGAAACGGCGTCTCAGGCATCCACAGGGCAGGCTTCATAACCATGATCCGGGTCATGAGACGGGTACTCTGCCCGGGTTCAAGATCGGTCAGCTCTGAAAGTGATGAGGCCACCTCCAGGCCGGCAGCATCAAGCAGGATATTCCTCATGCGGAAAGACCTTGGCATACGGTCGTCATTGACCACATGGGCAGAGAGGGTCAGGGTGGCGGACTCACTGCTCACATCCCTCACACCCGTTATGATTCCTCCGCCGGGCGGCGCATTTGACTGGGGAGGGGTGGTAATGTGCAGCCTGTCAGTAACATAAAGGCTCACATTGCGGTAGAGGCCGCTGTACCACAGGAAATTGAGCTTATCAAGAGGCTTGCCGGGAGGAATATGAGGATTCTCCCTGTTATCAAGCCTGATGAGGATCTCGTTCTCTTTACCATATTCAAGATCATTGGTAAGGTTAACGTAAAAGGGCAGATAGCCTCCTGTGTGACGTGCTATCTCAGCGCCATTGAGATAGACAATGGCGTCATGCATTGCGCCGTCAAAGAGAAGGCCGGTATGCCTGTGCCTCTGACGCTTGCCGGGCCTGTAGATCTTCTTGTACCAGCAGATGCCAGTCCACTGAGTGCCTGATACCACCAGCGGTTCAATGAAGGCAGTATGTGGAAGGGAGACCTCGTCCCATTTGTGATTCGGGATGATCCCGGGCAGTATCTTATCAGCATTGGCTGAATCCTGCCTGATGAAGAACCATCCGTCATTGAATGAGACCGGAATGCTCTCCTTATCCCTCCTGCCACATGATGCAGTGATAAGCAGCCCTGTCATCAGCGTTACTGAGAGCAGTATGAAAGGAATCCTTCTCATATCTCGGTGAATCCTGATACGGGCCTGGCGTAGGCAATGACATCCTTTCCCGTAATCTGCTCAGGACAAAGGATAATAAGCCTTTCAAGCACATTCCTGAACTCCCTGATGTTGCCGGTCCATTTGATCTTCTGCAGCTCGGTGATTGCATCTGAGGTGATCTTTTTGAGGCTCATTCCATATTCGCTGCAGATGAGATTATTGAAATGTTCCGCAAGAAGAGGTATGTCATCACTTCTCTCGTTAAGGGTGGGCACATGTATCAGTATCACGCTCAGCCGGTGGTAGAGGTCCTCACGGAAGGTATTACGGTCGATCTCCTCCCTGATATTCTTGTTGGTGGCAGCAATCACCCTGACATCAACATGTATATCCTTGTCTGATCCAACTCGTGTGATCTTGTTCTCCTGGAGCGCCCTGAGAACCTTTGCCTGGGCTGCCAGGCTCATGTCTCCCACCTCATCGAGGAAGATGGTGCCGCCGTTGGCCTGTTCAAACTTGCCTATACGCTGTTTGATTGCGGAGGTGAATGATCCCTTCTCATGACCGAAGAGCTCACTTTCAATCAGCTCCGAGGGTATGGCCGCGCAATTGACCTCAACGAAAGGTCCGCGCGAGCGGGAGCTTTTTTCATGTATCTGGTGTGCCACCAGCTCCTTGCCTGTACCGTTGGCCCCGGTGATCAGCACCCGGGCTTCCGTGGGAGCCACCCTGTCAATCATCTCCTTCACCTGAACGATTGAAGGAGAGGCACCAACAATCTCATATTTTTTGCTTACCTGTTTCTTCAGTACCTTGGTCTGAGTGATCAGTGACCCCCTCTCCAGTGCATTGCGGATGGTGATGAGAAGCCTGTTGAGGTCAAGTGGCTTCTCAAGGAAGTCAAACGCTCCCTTCCTGATGGAGTCCACAGCCGTATCAATGTTGCCATGGCCGGAGATCATTATCACAGGCACATCGGCTGATTGTTCCTGCAGCTTCTGCAATACCTCTATGCCATCCATCTTGGCCATCTTGATATCACACAGGACGGCATCATAATGGTGCTGTGAGAAAAACTCTATGCCTGTTGTGCCCTCCTCGGCCAAGTCAACCTCATACTTTTCATATTCAAGCACATCCTTCAGGGTGTTCCTGATTGACCTTTCATCATCAATAACTAAAATTCTGGGCATATCTGTATTAAATTTATCCTTTGTATGTCAGCCACTTCCATAGCTCCCTGTAAGAGGTTTTCTTGCCATACATGAGTATACCGGTGCGGTAGATCTTTGCCGCCATCCATACGGCGCCGACGAGTGTAAGGAGCATAAGGGCCATTGAGAGGATTATCTCCCATGCAGGTACGTCAAATGGTATGCGTGCCATCATCACAATGGGAGAGGTGAAGGGGATAATTGAGAACCAGAAGGCCAGTGAGCTCTCCGGGTTCTGCATGACACCCATGGCAACAATCAGGGCAAGTATTATGGGTATGGTTACCGGCAGCATGAACTGCTGCGTCTCAGTCTCGTTGTCCACGGCTGAGCCGATAGCGGCGAAGAGTGAGGCATAGAGAAGGTATCCTGTCAGGAAGAAGAAGATAAAGCAGAAGATAATCAGGCCCCAGGGCTGATTCAATGCCCCGGCAAAAAGCTCCTGGAATTCCGAAAGCTGCTCCGCACTCATGGTTGCAGTGCCCGCGCCTGACATTGCCTGGTCTGCCTCGGCAAAGCTTCGGGGCAGCTGCTGTATCTGCTCCATGGCTGACTCGGGAAGCAGAACAGTCTTCATGACCAGTACCAGGGCGAAGGTAAGAAGGATCCACAGCGCGAACTGGGTAAGACCAACCAGGGCCACGCCAATGATCTTGCCAAGCATGAGCTGCACCGGTTTGACTGAGGAGACAATAACCTCAACAATGCGGTTTGTCTTCTCCTCAATGACACCACGCATAACCATTGAGCCAAACATGAATACCAGCATGTACATAAGGAATCCGCCTATATAGGCCAGGGCCATGGAGATGCCGGTGCTGGTCTCGCGTGCTCCCCCTGACTCATCGATCTTGAGGGTCTGTACCCTGACACTGGTGTTGATGGTCCGGAGGATCTCATCAAGATTCTCAATATTGTAGGCAAGAAGTTTCTGCTTCTCAATCTCCTTCTCCAGTGACCCTGAAATATGGTCAAGGAGCCCTATCGGAGGCTGTTTGATGGATATAAGTTGTACTGCATCAGGTGTTGTAATAATCTGGGGCGAGATGTAAAGCACACCGTAATAACCCAGATCGGAAAAATTCTTCTTAATGTCGTTGAGCCTTACCCCGGAGAGGTATTCAAAATCAGTATCCTTGGTGTCAGGTATGACATTGGTGAAGAGATCAGATCCGTCCTCAATCACGGCAATCTTCTTGAAATCCTTGTCTTCGCTGCCCATGACAAGCATAGGGATAATGAAAATAAGGGCAAAAAGGAGAGGAGTAAGAAGGGTCATTATGAGGAATGATTTCTTCCGTACCCTGGTGATGTATTCCCTGCGGATGATAAGTGATATCTTGTTCATGGCTCAGTTTATTACGGCTTCCCTGTTCTTTGTTTCCACAACCCTAATGAAAATCTCATTCATTGACGGCAGTGCCGGATTGAAAGAGATAACCTGCCCTGCCGAGGTCATAGCTCTTATGATCTCATTGTTGTCAGATTGTTCTGAGGCTTTTATGCGCACCTTGCTTTTACCATCTTCAAAAGCGGAACTCATTATGGTAAAATGCCCGTTGGGGGATGGGTTCACCTCTCCCGAGAAGACCACATCAAACTCGTTTGCTGCCCAGTCATGCCGTATCTTTTCAACACTCCCTTCCAGTATGGTGTGGGCCTTGTTTATCAGGGTGATATTATCACACAGTTCCTCAACCGAGCTCATGTTATGTGTTGAAAAGATGATGGTTGCGCCGCGTTCGCGAAGGAAGAGGATCTCATCCTTTATCTGCTTGACGTTGATAGGGTCAAACCCGGTAAAGGGTTCGTCAAAGATGAGCAGACGGGGTTCATGCAGCACTGTAGTAACGAACTGTACCTTTTGCTGCATACCCTTGGAGAGCTCTTCAACCTTCTTGTCCCACCAGTCAATGATCTGGAGTTTCTTAAACCAATACCTGAGGCGGCGCATTGCCTCACCATGATTAAGTCCTTTTAGCTGGGCTAGATAGAGGGCCTGCTCGCCCACCTTCATCTTCTTGTACAGCCCGCGTTCTTCAGGAAGATAGCCTATGTTGTTAACATCTTCCGGCTTGATGGGTCTTCCATTCAGAAAGACCGATCCGCTGTCAGGCGCTGTTATCTGGTTGATGATACGGATCAGGGTTGTCTTCCCTGCTCCGTTCGGCCCGAGCAGACCGTAGATGCTCTGTTCGGGCACGCTTATGCTGACATCGTCAAGCGCAGTCTGGGTAGCAAAGCGTTTTGTAACGTTTCTGGCTTCAAATAGAATCATTGTCTTTCCACATTTAAAATGAATTAGTCCGGGAATTTCAAAGATATGAAAAAGGCCGATACGCTGTACATGCAGCTCACCGGCCTTATTTAATTAGGTTCTCAGCTTATCATGAGAAGTAGTTCTTCACCCGGTCAAAGAAGCCTGTGTCATCTGCGTCTGGCCTGGGGGTAAAGGTGTCTGAGTTCCTGAACTGTTCCACGACCTTTTGCTCTTCACGTGTCAGGTTTTTGGGTATCCAGACGTTAACGTTAACAAGCAGGTCTCCCTTACCGTAACCATTAACATCAGGCAGACCCTTTCCCCTGAGACGCAGTATCTTTCCGGCCTGTGTTCCGGGGTCTATCTTTATACGCACCTTTCCGTCAATGGTCGGGACCTCTGCGTTGGCTCCCAGGATGGCATCGGGGATGCTGATGAAAAGGTTGTATATGAGGTCATTGCCCTCACGTATCAAATGATCATGCGGTTCTTCATCGATGACTACTATCAGGTCCCCGTTGATGCCTCCGCGGCGTGCTGCATTGCCTTTGCCTGTGACAGAGAGCTGCATTCCCGGCGACAGTCCTGCGGGGATATTGAGAGGTATCACCTCCTCCGCCTTGACAATGCCTTCACCGTAGCATACGGGACACTTTCTGGTAATGACCTTACCCTCACCACCGCATACGTTGCATGGTGAGGTGGTCTGCATCTGACCCAGGATGGTGTTCATCACCCTGGTGGTATGGCCTGTGCCCTTGCAGGCACTGCATGTGGTCACATCGCTGTCAGAGGCTGCTCCGCTGCCGTGACAGGAGCTGCAGGTGACATACTTGCTTACCTTGACTTTCTTCTCCGCCCCGTGGGCAAACTCTTCAAGGGTGAGCTTTACCTTCAGTCTCAGATTGGTGCCCTTGTTCACGCTGCGTGACCGGCTACCGCCACGGCGTGAGCCGAAAGCTCCTCCGAAAGCATCACCAAAGATGTCGCCGAACGATGAGAAAATATCTTCCATGGTCATGCCGCCGCCAAAACCGCCGCCAAAACCGCTGCCATTCATTCCGGCATGGCCGAACTGGTCATACCTGGCCCTCTTGTCATCATTGCTGAGAACCTCGTAAGCCTCGGCCGCCTCCTTGAACTTCTCCTCAGCATCCTTTTCACCGGGATTCTTGTCAGGATGGTACTTGAGGGCCTGTTTACGGTAGGCCTTCTTTATCTCATCCTTTGACGCACCTTTGCTTACGCCAAGTACTTCGTAATAATCTCTTTTCGACATCTGTCAGTTCAAAACCATTCTGTTACTCTCCCACTATCACCTTGGGGAAACGGATCACCCTGTCATTCAACGTATAGCCTTTCTGGGTTACGTCAACAATCCTTCCCTTCATCTTCTTGTCATCCACCTGAACGGTGGTGACAGCTTCGTGCAGATCACCGTTGAACTCCTCATTCAGCACCTCGATCTCCCTGACACCGTTCTGCTTCAGGAAGTCAATTATCTTGCTGTAGATAAGTTCGAGCCCTGCCTTCACCGCGTTACAGTCGTCCGAGGTCCGCATTGAACTCATTGCCCTGTCAAAGTCATCAATGATCGGAAGCAACTTTTTGATAACCGATTCGCCTCCTGCCACCGAAAGTTCAATCTTCTCCCGGAGTGTTCTCTTCCTGTAATTGTCAAATTCAGCAGAAAGGCGAAGATACCTGTCCTGCATTTCTGTCAGTTTACCCAGCAGTTCTTCCTCTGCGTGACTCATTACAACCGCTTCAGGTTCGCCCTCAGAGGCAGGCTGCCCCGAAGCATCACTCTCCGTATTTATCTGATTATCGGATTTTTCCTTTTCAGGCATGGCTTCATCATGCCTCTCTTCGTGACTCTTCTTTTTTACCATGATAAAATACTTTACTATGGGCCTTTAGCAAAATGCCGGCCATAATTCCAAAACTGACAAAGTGACAATTCAGAGGGTGAAAGCTACTGCTTCTATCTCAACCAGGCAGCCACGATGAAGACCTGCCACGGTAATGATTGACCTGGCAGGTTGCACAGGCCCGAAAAAGTCGGCATATACCCTGTTGACCTCCTCCCAGTATTTGACATCGGTGGTGTAGATGGTTGTGCGGGCAATGGTGGTTATGTCACCTCCCGCAGCCTTCACAATGCTCAGTACATTCTTCAGCGCCTGCAGGGTCTGTTCGCTGATATCGCCCGTATGCCTGTCGCCTGTCAGTGGTACAACGGGCAGCTGGCCTGAGACGAAGATCACATTGTTGGCCACCACAGCCTGTGAGTAGTGCCCTCCGGGAAGGGGTGCGTCATAAGTAGTGATATTATTGATGCTCATGGCCTTGCGATTGGTTGTTTCAGTAATTGCTCTTATGCTTCTTCTTCTTCTGCTTACTCTGGTATTTGTCCTGTGGCCTGCCCTGGTGTCTTCCCTGCGTTTTGCTCTTCTGCTGAGGCATCAGCTCCCTGACATCAGGGATCTTGTAGTTTTCAGGAATAGTGAGACTGTGCCCGGAGATCACTTCCAGATCCCTGATGATTATTTCATCTGCCACCTGTCCCTTGTTCCAGGTCAGGTAATCCTTTTTCATCTGGTTGAGGATAAGGGTAGTCAGGTAAGTTTTGTCATCGCCATCATCCATTGAGGCGGCTGCTTCAATCATAGCCGGCACTATCCGTCCGTAGTGAGCATACTTTATGTCGCCGTTGTGGTAAGGAACCCTGTTCGGTTTCTCATCGAGCTTTTTGCGGTCAGGTGCAGGATAAGGAGAATCGACATCCAGGTCAAAATCAGCAATAATCATCAGGTGGTCCCATAGTTTGTGTTTGAAGTCCGTTACCTCCTTCAGGTTGGGATTCAGGTTGCCCATGATCTGGATGACTGTTTTTGCAGCCCGGCTTCTTTCTTCAGGATCTTTTATATTCTTAATATGTTCTATCATCTTCAGAACATTCCTGCCATATTCAGGCAGTGCCATTCTTTTCCTCTGTGTATTATAGTCAAAACTCATCTGTAATATTTTGGTCAAAGCTACAAAATAAAAATGATCTGTAATGGCAGGTTGTTCAAATGCATGTGATGGCCGGTATGGTAAGGCACCGGTCTATCGGATGACGGTGACCCAGCGGTCATTCTCCCATGCCATCTCCCTGAACCCGGTGTTCAGGTTGTCAAGCAGCCTACGGGCATCGGTGATGTATGTCATCATGGCCTCATACTGATCAGGCGTCTGGAAAAATTCGGGCCTCTTCTCAAAATCTGCACAGGGGAGAATATAAAACTTTCGTTTGCCGTTTTCAGTGGGTGTATAGACCCAGGTGAGCACGTAGCCGGCATCGGAGATATATGTTGAGTCACCACTGGCTGTAATGTCTAGCCTTATCATAGCGCCTCCGTCACGCCGTCTGGTCCTCTGGTTTGACACAAAGTTGCCCATGGACCACACCACCGGTCTTTTTATTGCCATACTGTCGGCTTCGGCATTCATTGGCTGCAGCACATGAGGATGCGATCCGATAATAATATCTGCGCCGCTGCGGAACAGCGCTGCTGCTGTCTGTCTCTGTTCAGCCGAAGGCAGTGTGTCATATTCGATGCCCCAGTGGATGAAAACCACTGTCTGGTCAGCATCCAGACTTGCTGCCCTGCTGATGTCTTTGGCTGCGCGCACTGTATCTATATAAGCCACTGTTGCCGGGGGAGGTACCACTATGCCGTTGGTGCCGTAGGTGGAGGCCAGCAGGGCTATCCTCATAGACGGGTGGACAATCATCAGGGGCGAGAGGATATCATGATCCTCACCGCTTTTCCATGTTCCCGTATGCCTTATGCCCAGGCTGTCGAGAACGCGGATGGTTCGCACTATGCCCCGTGGCCCCCTGTCGGCTGCATGGTTATTGGCTGTTCCCAGAATGTCAAAGCCTGCCTGGCGGCAGGCGGCCGCCAGTTCATCAGGGGAGCTGAACGCCGGATAACCCTTGTAGGGAGGCCCGCCCAGGGTCACCTCCAGGTTGCCGATGGCAACGTCAACACCCTTGATGAGGGGAGCAACATAATGGAAGACAGTGTCATATGACCATGTTCCTGATGAGTCATCCCGTGCGGCATTTATCTGCCCGTCATGCCCCATGATATCACCGGCAAACAGGAGTGTGAGGAGAGTGTCTGCCTCCTGGGCAGAAGCCGCTGAGACAAAGCTGAAAAACAGCACTGCAAAAAATATCCTGATTGATCTCATCACTGTTCTTTCAAGGGCTACCGGTTTCAAAAATAGTCATATATTAGCAAGTTCAAAAATGTTTATTAGGATCATGGAACATCTTAATTCAGAAATTGTTACATACCTCCTTTTGCCCCTGTTTATCTTTGTGGCCAGGATAATTGATGTTTCCCTGGGTACCCTGAGGATCATATTCGTCACCAAGGGCATGAGGAAAATTGCCCCGCTGGTAGGTTTTTTCGAGGTGCTTATATGGCTTCTGGCCATAAGCAGGATAATGCAGGACCTTGACAATTGGGTTTGTTACATTGCCTATGCAGGCGGTTTCGCTGCCGGCAACTTCGTCGGGATGTATCTTGAAGAGAGGCTTGCCATTGGTCATGAAATGATCAGGGTCATAACCCGCAAAGATGCCACTGATCTTATCAGTGAGCTTCGGGAGCAGGGATACGGGGTCACCTCCGTGAAAGCCCAGGGGATAGAAGGGGATGTTGCCGTCATCTATATAATCGCAAGGAGAAGCATGATAAAGGAGGTACTTGACAAGATTAACCGGTTCAATCCGCGTGCTCTCTACACTGTTGAATCAATAAAGTATGTCAACAAGGAGATCTTCCACAGGGCTGAGAAGGAGCGTCAGCACAGCTGGCTTTCAAATACCATGAGGAGATCAGCCAGATAGCCTATCTTCCGTCCGGCACCTCGCTCACAACAATGGTGTCACGCTCATAATACATTGATGACATCCAGAATGTAACCACATGGTTCCCGGTGCGCGTGGGAGTGAAGCTGACGGTGGTGTCTGCCGAAACGATCACTGCAGGGCAGACGCCCGTAGATTCGAAATCTGCAGCAGCCCAGAACTCATACTCGCGGTCATCCTTCTGCTCGAACCTGAAGTTGATGTTTGACCAGCATCCGTTGTCTTCACTGGCTTCGGCATGTATGGTCACAGGTGTGCCCACCTGTCCGGTCTCGGGCACAATCCGATCATCAATGGGAATCACGACATTGGTATAAAGAACATAATTGGGATCATTGTTGCATGATGCAAACAGAATGATCATCAGCAGGGGTATAAGTCTGGCTGTTTTCATAGATATGGTTCGGATTGTTTAATTAAGTACTTTTTCAGTAGTTCTCTCTTCCCTTATAGGCTGTTCTGCCGGTACCTGCCCATGGCACCAGCTCACCGGTCAGCTCAATCCTGTTCCCGTGGTTTGTACGGACATAGGCAGAAGCCGTCTTACCTGTGGCATTGACAGTCATAGTTATATTGAGTGGTCCTCCAAGGCCCATGGTGCTTATCATTATTGTGTAATTACCGTCCTTATCGCTCTGCCGGACCTCCATGCTGGTAATCCTGCCCTTCACCGTCTCCCCTCCCATGCCATTGTATCCCATGGCTGATGACAGAGCCAGCTGCACATATACATCTCTGCCCTCCACCGCCACGAAATTGGTTACCGGATTGACCACGAAGGATGCACCGTACTTCCCCCTGACGTGGTCAGCCTTCAGCACAAAATGTTTGTCCTTCAGGGCAACAGATGTGTTATGTGTCAGTATCGCCTCCCTCTGCTGCTTCTCTTTCTGACGCAACGCTTTCTTTTCCTGCCTTGTAAGAGGAACCCCTTCCTGGGCAGTAACCGCTGCCGAAAAGAGCAGCAACATTATGATAGTGGCTAATGATCTCATGGCTTCATGACTCTTTGCTCAATCTCTGCAAGCCACAAGAACCATACCAATTTATCTGGCATGATAGAGGGCGAAGGTGCTTATATGAGGTGTGGCCCTGGATGAGACTATTGTCAGCCTGATCTCGTCTGCTTTTACTTCCGGGAAGCGTATCATACGCTTGTAACCTATTGTCGTTCCAGTTGCAATGGTATCCCATCTCTCTCCGGAGAGGGCTTCAATGACGAATTTTTCAACGCGCTGACCCCTGCTGATATCTTCCTGTAACAATACTATATTGAAAGTGGCTGCTATGGCGGGCACGAACGAAGCTACCCTTTTACGGCGCGGGCTCCATGATGTGCTGCTGTCACCGTCAATGAGATTTGATGTGCCCTGACCATATGGTCTGGCGCCATTGAGCATGTCAGTTGAATAGAGGTTGTCTATCCATGCTTTCAGTCCCTGCAGGCTTTTTATGTCATGGTCTGTTATCAGTCCCCGGTTATCGGGAGGGACATTCAGCAGCAATACTGCATTGCGGCCCACGGAACTAAGGTAGATGTCGACAAGCTTATCAACATCCTTTACCAGGGTGTCTTCCGGGGCGTGCCAGAACCAACCCGGACGTATTGATACGTCCACCTCGGCAGGATACCAGTAGACGCTCCCCGCATCCTGCAGCAGGGTGCTGCTGCCCAGATCGGCTGACATGGCGTCTATCCCGAGGGCTTCATTGATGGCAACACTCTCAGGTGTTCCCCCTGGAGCCAATACCGTGGCGCTCCACTCAGTCTCGCGCCCGTAGCCGCTCTCGGTGCCCACCCAGCGCACGTCCTCGCCCATAATGGCAGTGACGGCATCAGGCTGCAGCTTCCTGATAAGGTCATAATAAGCCTGCCAGTCATACTCCTGGCGCCGGCCGTCAGGCCCTTCGCCGTTGGCGCCGTCAAACCAAACCTCGTCAACCTTGCCGTACCATGTCAGCAGCTCGGTAAGCTGCTCCATGTAAAAGCGGTTGTATGCAGGTGAGTCACCGTAACATGCCGCATTCCTGTCCCAGGGCGAGAGGTATATCCCGAACTTCATGTTGTACCTGTCACATGCGTCTTTCAGCTCCCTGATGACGTCTCCCTGACCCTCTTTCCAGGGGCTGGAGGCAACGGAATGGGATGTTGTTTTGGTTGGCCAGAGACAGAAGCCGTCATGATGTTTGGCGGTGATGATAACCATCTTCATCCCGGCATCACTGAGCACTCTTACCCACTGCTCCGCATCAAGTGAAGAAGGGTTAAAGAGTTCGGGCGACTCCTTGCCGGTGCCCCACTCCATGTCTGTGAATGTATTGATTGTGAAATGGATGAAGGCTGTCATCTCCAGCTTCTGCCACTCCAGCTGACGCCGGGTGGGTACCACGCGCGCAGCCATAGCCTCCTTAACGCCCAGATTGGGCTGCACGGGAAAGTCAACGCTCCCTGTGAAAAACTCTGTCTCGCGATGCCTTGAACAGGAGAGGACCACCACCATTATGATTATGGTCAGAAGTGCTCTCTTCATGAGCCGTACTGTCATCAGTTAGGCTGTTTGCCTGATTTTACGTACTTGGAATTACGAAAACGCAGTGCTGACCAGTCATCGTCAATGGCTACCTGGCTTACCGGCCTGAACCCTGTCTCCGTAACAATCTCCCAGCCGCGGTCACGGTTAATATCGGTCTTGTACCTGCGCGACGACCTCTTGGGATAGGCCATCCACAGCTTCCCGTCATCACTCAGATTATGGATGCATGCAGGTCCCAGTTCCTCAACATCGGAGGAGCCGGGAGTAAAAGCGATCATGAAATCATACAGGTAGCGTGCATTGACCTCGGTGTCAATCTGCACATCAGGCAGCAGGCCGGTAATCCTGTCATGGAACTCCTCCGGGGCATTGAGCACCGCAATACGTTCCTGTTCACCGTACCTGAGTTTTTTCAGAATATTGTCCATGTTTCTTTCTTCTCCCCGGTGCAAATATACAAAATAGGGAGATTAGACAGCTTGCCTGCCTGATTCTGTTGTATCACGCTTTTATTTACTATCTTTGTATTATCGAATTATGGGGTGCCTTGCTTAACAGGCTGAGATCATACCCTTACAACCTGATCCGGATAATGCCGGCGGAGGGAAAGAGAGTAATCATTTCCGGCTTGTCTGAACACCCTTGCTTTTATCGATGTTGAATTTAAATATTGAAGATATGGTGAGGAAGTTATCATTTGTCATTTCAGCAATGGTGCTGCTGACAGGGGTTCTGTCAGGACAGCGCCAGGGATGGATTCTAACCGGAAGTGTGACCGATAAGGCCGGCATGCCGATGGCGGGAGCATCTGTGATCATCATGGAGTCCGGCACAGGGGTGGCCACGGGCAATGATGGCAGTTATGCCCTTCGCGGCCTGCGCGAGGGCACATATAATCTGCGCATTAGCTTTACCGGGTATGAGCCTTTTGACACGTTGCTGGTCTTCAGGGGCAGCGCCGTTGTTGATGCATCGCTCAGCGAAGCTCTCTACGTTGCCGGCGAGGTGATTGTCAGGGGCAGCCGCGCCGGCGCCCGCACACCGATGGCACACAGCACTGTGGGTGCAGAGGAGCTCAGGGAGAGGGACCTGACCCGTGACATGCCCTACCTGCTTGGGCTGACACCCTCTGTGGTGGAGACCTCCGATGCGGGCACGGGCATAGGCTATACCTCACTGCGCATACGCGGGTCAGATGCCAGCCGGATCAATATCACCCTTGACGGTATCCCGCTGAACGACTCCGAGTCGCAGCAGGTGTTCTGGGTTGACCTGCCTGACCTGGCATCATCTACCGGCAGCATCCAGGTGCAGCGCGGGGTGGGGACATCCACCAACGGCGCCGGGGCCTTCGGCGCCTCAGTGAATATAAGTACCATGACGCCTCCGGTTGATGCAGGTGCATCGGCAGAGTTGTCATACGGCTCGTTCAACACCTCACGCCTTTCGGCGAAGGCATGGACGGGCATGATGGGCGACAGGTTCAGCATGATGGTTCGCGCCTCTGACATCCATAGTGACGGTTATGTTGACTACAGCAAAGCCGATATTCGCTCTGCGATGGTGTCAGGTATATGGTCTTCACCATCAGACATGATCCGCTTCAACGTGATCACCGGAAGCCAGAAGACAGGTATCAGCTGGTGGGGAGTGCCAATGGAGATACTGCCCGAAAACAGAACATACAACCCGGCAGGCGAGTACGTTGACGCTGATGGGGTGACCCGCTACTATGAGGATGAGACTGATGTCTACACCCAGAATCATTACCACCTCTTCCATACGCACCTCTTTCCCGGCAGGGTGAGCCTCAACACCGGGCTGCACCTGACAACGGGAAGGGGTTATTATGAGGAACAGAAGAGCGATATCAATCCGGTTGAATACGGTTTATCAGCCTTCTTTCCCTCTGATCCGATGATAAACCAAACGGATGTGGTGCAACAGAAGTGGCTCGACAACCTGTTCTATGGTGCGGTGTTTTCGTTGATTAAGCAGAGTAACCGAACCGAGTGGACCTTCGGGGGTGCGCTTAACAGGTATGACGGCGACCATTTCGGGAAGCTGAAATGGATGGAATACCCCGGCAAGATCACCCCCGGCCATGAGTGGTACAGGAATAACGGGCTGAAGGATGAGATCAACGTATATGGCAAGGTGAACACGGCACTCACAGCCAGCCTCAGCGCTTTCCTCGACCTTCAGTTAAGAAATATCAGCTACCGCTTTGAGGGTCCGGATGACGACATGAAAGAGCTTGACGGCAGCCACCGCTTTCTCTTCTTCAATCCCAAGGCCGGGCTCTTCTGGAGCAACGGCAGCGGCAGCGAGGCCTTTGTCTCCGCTGCCGTGGCGCACCGTGAACCCACACGGTCCGACTTCAAGGATGCTGCCGGTGATCCGGACGCAACGCCAGATCGGGAGAGGCTGACCGACTTCGAGGGAGGGTATACTTACAGGAATGCCAGGGCTGCCATAGGGATCAACCTCTATTATATGTGGTACCGCGACCAGCTCGTGCCTACCGGGAGGATTAGCAACACCGGATACCCCATAAAGACGAACGTGCCGGAGAGCTACAGGGCAGGGGTGGAGCTGTCAGGAAGCTACAGGCCCTCAAAGATGGTGGCGGTCAAGATGAATATGACTCTGAGCAGGAACAGAATACTGGACTTCAGAAACCACTATTTCAATTACAACACTGACGACTGGAGCGAGGAGTACCTGTATAAAGATCTGGGCAGTGTTGACATAGCCTACTCACCGCGCTTTACGGGCTCTGCCGAACTGGAGGTCAATCCTGCGGAACGTCTGTCAGTAAGGCTGGCAGGCAAATATGTCGGCAGGCAGTACTTTGACAATACGATGAGCAGCAACAGGGCCATTGACCCCTATTTTGTCAGCAACCTGTCAGCAGCATACGGCATTGAGATGAGGAAGGCCGGCGAGCTCACATTCCGGTTCATGGTCAGCAACCTCTTCAACACACTCTATGAAAACAACGCCTACGGAGGCATGTGGACCGAGAACGGGGAGGAGAAGACATGGGCTTACTATTTCCCGCAGGCAGGAATAAACTACACAGCGGGTATTTCATTATCTTTCTGAACTGATGGCAGCAGAACTGGCGACAGGTATTTACTTCTGTCTTTTACTCAATGGCAACAGACTGGATAGCTGAAAATATTGTTGAGATCTTCGGGGCGGTCACGGGCATTGCCTATGTGATCCTTGAAATCAGGCGCAATATTCTGCTCTGGCCCCTGGGGATCATCACCTCGGCAGTGTACATCTATGTCTTTGGCCGGGAAGGTTTCTACGCCAACATGGGGCTTCAATGGTACTATTTGTTTATTAGTATTTATGGATGGTATAAATGGAATTCATCCATAACCGTTAATAAGGAAGAAGCTCGTGGAGCTTCAGGAATTGTAGAACCGGATGCCCCCCAATACTCCCTGCCCCCGGAAATCCGGGAAGCTCGTAGAGCTTCAGGAATTGTAGAACCGGATGCCCCCCAATACTCCCTGCCCCCGGAAATCCTGGAAGCTCGTAGAGCTTCAGGAATTGTAGAACCGGATGCCCCCCAATCAACCCTCCCCGTCGAAAATATTGTTGGGGTCCCGAAGGAAGGAATCACCGATGTCCAGCGCATAAAGAGGACTACGGCTGTGTGGTGTGCACTCGCTGTCGCTGTACTCTGGGGATTATTGTGGTTCGTTCTTGCCCGTGCCACCGACTCACCGGTGCCGGTGTGGGACGGCCTGATAGCCTCCCTCTCGGTGGTGGCCACCTGGATGCTCACCAGGAAATACCTCGAGCAGTGGTATGTCTGGATTTTTGCCAACGCCATCGCTGTAGCTGTATACCTCGCCTCCGGGCTCTATCCTACAGCCATACTTTTCATGGTATATTTTGTTATGGCTATAGTTGGCGTACGTGAATGGCGAAAATCTGTGGCCACGGGCAGTAAATCATTGTAGAATGGACACCGGAAAACCAAAATTCCCCGAAGGGGATAAAGAATTGTGGAACAGATAACAATATATCAAAAAATGGTCATAGACCATTAAGAATTGTAGAGCAGATAGTAAGATGTCAAAAAAATGGTCATAGACCATTAAGAATTGTAGAGCAGATAGTAAGATGTCAAAAAAATGGTCATAGACCATTAAGAATTGTAGAGCAGATAGTACAATGTCAAAAAAATGGTCGTAGACCATTAAGAATTGTAAAACAGCATGTTACTAACAACCCCCACCCCCCGCAAAACCGTTATCCTCGCCAACGGTAAATACCCCACCCACCCGCTCTCCCTGGCCCGGCTGCGTGAGGCAGAGTTGATAGTTTGCTGTGATGGTGCAGCCGGCAAGCTGGTGGCACATGGCCTTGAGCCAGGAGTGATCATAGGCGACCTCGACTCGGTACCGGCCTCAATCAGGAAGAGATATCACAAGGTGATGGTAACCGATAACGACCAGGAGACCAATGACCTGACCAAGGCTGTCAACTGGTGCGTCAGTCACGGGATCAGGGAGGTGACCATTATCGGCGCAACAGGATTACGAGAGGATCACACCCTGGGCAATATCTCGCTGCTGGCCGAATACAGTCGCAGGATTGATGCTGTTATGCTCACTGACACCGGAAGCTTCAGGGTTTATGACCACAGCGTGACCATAGCCTCACATCCCGGCCAGCAGGTATCGATCTTCAGCATTGACCCGACGCTGGAGGTGACTTCTACAGGTTTAAAATATCCGCTCAATAACCTCACCCTTCACAGCTGGTGGCGGGGTACGCTGAATGAAGCAACGGGAAATGAATTCAAACTTGTATTTATTAGGGGGAGAGTCATTGTATTTATGGTGCATAAGTAACAGAACAGATTTATTTGCCAGGTTCCATAAAGTTTTTAGGCATATCGTAATAGATTGTATATACGTCTCAATTATAGCGTTTTAGTTTCTGAGTCGATCTAAGATAGATTTAGCTGTCCTGAAGAATTTTAATAAAATTATCACAAATCGGATAAAAAGGTCCGAATATATTAAAATAACATTACCTTTACAGCCTGACCAATTAACACACTAAACAAATCAGGTATGAATACAAGAAACAGAATTGCCTTTATTGGTACCCTCATGGTTGCAATGATAACATTGAATCACTGTACCAAGGAAGAGAACAGCAATCCCGCCTTAACAGCGGCTGATGAGATTATCGGTATGACAGATGCGACTATCAGTTTGGAGGCCTCGGCTACTGATCCTGATGGAAATCCTATGTCTTACTCGTGGAATGTGGAAGAATTCCCTGCCGGTTCATCGGCAACAATCACCGGCAACAGCAACAGTGCCTCATTCACCACCTCCGTTGCGGGTTTTTACCGGGTAAAGGTAACCGCGGATGATGGTAACGGAGGAACGGCTTCCGCCATTATTAAGCTCTATATCGGTGGCGTCATGCCCACTTCGATAACAACGAACACTTCATATCCGGATCTTTTTGATGATGAGAAATATCCTGATTATTATGCTGTAAACAGTCTGCAGGCAACTGCCGGCGTAACATTTGCTCCCGGGGTGGTTGTGGAGTGTGGCCCGGATGTGAGACTGTGGTTCAGTGGAAATACATCTTTTATCAATGCAGAAGGAACTGCTGCAAAGAACATTATCTTCAGGGGTATTGACAAGGTAAAGGGTAGCTGGAGGCTGATCGAGGTCAATTCAAATAATCTGAGCAACAAGCTCGATTACGTTCAGATCTTGCACACAGGCAGTACTGCATCAAGCAATCAAAAAGCAGCCGTACTTGTTAAGAGTAACGTTTCCGGAAGGCTGAGTATTAAGAATACAAGCATATCGCAGTCTGACGGCTATGCTGTATATATAGACGGTAACACGGGAACTTTTTCGGAGTTTGCAGGCAATAACTTCAGTGACAACACACTTGCCCCAATGAGGATTGGCGCTGAGGCACTGCTGGCCATTGACAAATCCTCAATCTATACCGGTAACGGGATACAGGCCATTGAGGTTGTTTCTGCAGGTAACACTAACGTGCGGTTTGAAAATGCAGGAACAATAAAAGCTGTTGGTATACCATATCATGTACTCAGCAGTATGGAACTAAGAGCTGATATTACTTTTGAGCCTGGCGTTACATGCCTGTTTGCTGCGGGACTCAGGTTATGGGTCACATCTGACGGGGCTCTGCTGGCTGATGGGACAGCCAATGACAAAATTACCTTCAGCGGACTTGCCCAGAATCCTGGTGCGTGGTGGGGTATTGAACTGGCCTCACCTTCAACGTCGAACAAAATAAATCACGGGATCATATCATATGGGGGAGATCCTGCCGGACGCAGCGGTAATATTTATATGGCAGGCGCCACGCCCGGCTCGAGATTAATGATTACCAACAGCACGATCTCCAACAGCGCTACATACGGTATACTAAGAGCTGCAGGCAATACGGACCTGACCGAGGGCAGCAATTCCTTCTCCGGAAACGCATCAGGAGATATTCATCAGAACTGAATCATAGGGCAGAATGCTTACTGTTTGGTAAAGCTTCTGACATTCGAATAATTTTGAGAAGGCTGATAATACAACAATTATCAGCTTCTCTTTTTTTTGAAATTAATGTTAACTTAGTTTTCTTTCTATCCGACTCTATGTTCCTATGAAAAAACTAATCCCAGCCCTGACTGCACTGGTCCTGGCAACGGTCTTTGCCTGCAATCAGCAACCGGCAAAAAAGGAAATAACTGCTGAATTCCGTTTCGAAGAATACACCATAAACCAGCTTCAGCAGGGATATGACAATGGTGATTTCACCGTAACCGATGTGGTGCAGGCCTATCTTGACCGCATAGAGGCCATTGACGACACCGGTCCGATGCTCAACGCCGTCATTCAAACTAATCCGGATGCACTGGCAATTGCAGAACAGCTTGACGCAGAGCTGAAGGATGGCAAAAAGCGCGGTCCCATGCACGGCGTGCCGGTATTGCTGAAAGACAACATTGATACCCATGACCAGATGGAGACCACAGCCGGGTCACGTGCACTGGCAGGCTCACACCCTCTGCAGGACAGCTACATCTCGATGAAGCTACGCGAGGCGGGCGCCGTTATCCTCGGCAAGGCCAACCTCTCGGAGTGGGCCAACTTCCGCGGCAACCTCTCATCTAGCGGATGGAGCGGAGTGGGAGGACAGACGAAGAACCCTTACGTCCTCGACCGTAACCCGTGCGGCTCCAGCTCAGGCTCAGGCGTGGCTGTCTCAGCCAACCTGACAATGATTGCCATCGGCACTGAGACTAACGGCTCAATAGTATGCCCGTCAACAGCCAACGGCATTGTAGGCATCAAACCCACCGTGGGCCTCCTCAGCCGCAGCGGCATAGTTCCTATCTCATTCACCCAGGATACCCCGGGCCCGATGGGCCGCACAGTGAGTGACGCGGCAACAGCCCTGGGAGCAATGACCGGAATTGATCCGGCCGACAGCAAAACGGCGGCATCAGAAGGCAAGGCGTTGACAGACTATACCCCCTTCCTGAAGGCAGACGCTCTCAAGGGTAAACGGCTCGGCTGGTACACCTCCGCCAGGGGAACCCATTTCAAGGTTGACACCCTGATGCAGCACGCCGTCAATTACCTGAAAAGCCAGGGAGCCGAAGTCATTGAGATCGACAATATATACAGTCGTGAGGTGGGCCCGCTATCATTCCAGGTAATGCTCTATGAGTTCAAGGACGGGCTGAACAAATATTTCGCTTCGCTTGGCGAAAATGCGCCGGTAAAGAGCGTTGAGGAGCTGATAGAGTTTAACAAAAATGACAGCATCGAGTTGCGGTTCTATGATCAGGAGCTGGTAATTGAAGCGCAGAAGAAGGGCGACCTCACCTCGAAGGAATACCTGGATGCACTTGAGAAGATGAACCGCCTGGTAAGGGATGAGGGAATTGACCGTGTAATGAATGAACATAACCTTGACGCCTTCATTGCCCCGACAGGCTCGCCGGCATGGAAGACAGACCTTGTCAACGGCGACTCATACACCGTCAGCAGTTCATCACCCGCAGCCGTGGCAGGCTACCCGAACATTACCGTACCGATGGGTTACGTTGACGGCCTGCCTGTCGGAATCTCCTTCTTCGGCAGGGCATGGAGTGAACCACTGCTTATTGAGATTGCTTACTCCTACGAGCAGGGCACCAAATACCGCAAGGCACCGCAGTTCCTTCCGGTACTGCCGTTTGAGGAGTAACTGAATGCTATGCAGCGTCGGGTCCGGGAAACCTTATAAACCTCAAAGCTGTATCACTCTGATGTGAAGTACCTTTTATGCACTGTATCAAGATACAGATCGGTCAACTCTGGCAGTGCCTTTTCCGGGATAAAGATCATTTTACATGTTCTGTCCCTGCCAATCATAAAAAGAAAGGGTATGTGATATTCCTCAAACGGGATTCCTAAATCATCGGATGCGTAAGAAAAAACAGTTTTACCATAGTAATTTTCCTTAACTCTGGGATTAAGATTACTGCCTATAAGCAGTATCCTCGGGTTGCTGCTGAAATCACTGAACCTGTTTTTGATTTTTTCGAGAACGAAATCTACGCACACATCGCAGGCTGCTCCAGAAAACCTGAAAACCAGGCACTCCTGGTCGACAATATCAAACAGCGGCACCTGTTCCTCCGCCCTGGTTCCAGGGTAAACAAGCGGATTGTCCAATTCAATGCATTCATTTTCAATTGAAGCCTCTATCAGCTCATTCATATAGAAGTTTTCTATTGACTGCTCCGAATTCTCCTGCCCGGTCCCGTTTTTCACGAGAAGAATAGTGCTGGAGACAGCGCCTATGCAAGATAAAGCGGCAATGACGATCAATAATGGTTTCATTTCTGGTTTTTAAAATAGTACTTGATAAGGATCGGATTGTCTTCAGGTTTCAGATTGGCAAGCACTGACCGGGAAGGCTCGTCCACAACTGATTCGTTTACAAATAGATGAGCCATCATGGAGTTTTCAAATCCCAATATCTCTTCTTCGGATAGAACAGGAAATGAAGGAGGCATAATATCTTCCGTAAACCTCCTTATAATAGTAGATTCTCCGTCTGTTTTATTATAGATCAGGGTAAGCCATTGCTTATCGAATGCAAATCTCGTCATGATGACATGTTGGTTTTCCTGGTATGAATAAAAACTATGGGCCATGTTTCCAGACTTCAATAAAGCTACATAGTAAAATGGATCCTTATCCTTAGGGAGATCCCTGTAATCAAAGTTGTGCTCCCCGAAATCCCACCTGAATCGAAGCCTAATCCCTGAGGTATCGATATCATATATTTCGTTAGAAAAACCCAGAAAAAATGTGGTTTGATCTCCATGCTTAATGAATGGACTGGAATTATTAGCTATCAGGGGCGTACTTAAGATTGTTTCAGGAAAATGGAATTCTTTTTTTATTATTTTATCCTGACTCCTTGAGTAATAGTGCAGTTTTTCCTCTTCGTAAGAAGTATAAAAAATGATCATATCTTCTGTTATAGGAAGGAACTTGCTGGCATTTCGCATAGGAATCTTTAAAGAACTGATAAATTCCCCATCCAGAGTGTACGACAGCAATTCACCCCTGGGATTCAGCAGCTCCAGCTCATTTGTGAACGGATTGATATTAAAATCATATAACAATGAATACTCTCCCGGCCCGACTCCTACCCTCCGGATCTTTTTCTCGAAATTTCCGTTGCTGTCAAATATCAGAACCGCACTCTGCTTACGATCCAGTATGTAGTAACGGTTATTATGTGGGATTACCCTTGATATCTGCTCTATTACTGAATTACTGTCGGTTTCCAGGGGAATAACCGATATCTTACTGAAAATATCAAATACGGATATTTTGCTGTATTCATTTAAATTGACAGCAATGGATGTCGAGTCAGAATCAAAGCTCTTGCTGGGGACTCTAATTTGCTCCTTACATGCAGAAAGGATCATTACCACGGCAAACGCAGGAATAATAATTCGATGACACTGATTAGATTTCACATGTTTAGTGTTAATGAATTTTCACTGATGCAGCACATTCAATCTCAACTAGTTTTCATTGAAATGTCCACTTGGAGAGGCGATCTTAAAGCCTGGTTATCAGCCCTTATCTTTAAGGACCTAAAAGATATAGTCTACACATATATTAGCTGCTTTTACTAAGAGAAGGCTGCAATAGTCTGCTTGCATACCTGTCCAATCACACTCTGCAGCTACTAGCATATAATAATTGCACACGTCGAAGGTAAACTGATAACATTTTCCATAGTTGCTGGCAGAACAGGTAATTACTACTCCTTCATTGGTGTCTTTTGCATTCGATGATACCGGAAGTAGAGCCAGGATTAATCCCAAAGCCAATACGGCTGAAAGTTTCTTTAGTGTTTTCATTTTGCACGAGGTTAAGTTAAACATATTTCAAAATTCCCAACAATCAGTGTCAAATGCAAATCTTTTTTACGAAAATCAGAGTCAAATGTTATCCTCCTGACGGATCATATTGATTATATTGCTTTTGGAAAACTCGCTGATTTTGCAATCAATTTTCTTTAGCCTGCTACTTGATATCGGAACTGCGTACTTCCCATCCAGGAGAATGGTTTTGTTAAGAATATCAAAGCCCGTAATTCTATAAGTATTTACCAGGAATGAGCGGTGACATCTGAAAAACATATCCGCGGGGAGGGACATTGAAATCTGTATCAGGTTCTTCGATATTTTCTGTTTCTCTCCGTTCTGGAAGCTGATGTCAGAATAACTGCCATCAGCTTCACAATACACTATCTTACCGCAATTGACAAAATAGCTTCTGCCGAAGTGATCTTCATTCTTCATAGTCAATAAATAAATACAGTTATTGCAGCGAATTAAAGAATCCCTGAAAATCAGCACATCATGGGATTCCGGCATTAAATATAAAAAATATATTGGTATTCAGATCAAAATACCTCCGGATATTCAATAATACTGGCAGATGCAGTCAGAAAAAAGTCTATCCTGGTCGCCTCCGTGCCCTTACGAACTGATTTCGGTGTAGTACCTGTGAATCTCCGTCTGTGAACGCATCGGGGGTTCACCGTTGCTTACCATCAGGTTTGACAGCTCCGCATCGAGGATACGAGCCTTCACATTGTCACTCCACTGGATATTGAAGATATCGCTTATCTCCTTCCTGATAGCCTGGTCCCAGACAGGGCAGGTGACCTCTATCCTGCGGTCGAGGTTACGCGGCATGATATCGGCAGAGGTGATATAGACCAGTTCATTGCCATCATTGCAGAATATCATGAACCGTGAGTGCTCAAGGAAGCGGTCAACAATCCCTATAGCCCTGATATTGTCACTGACACCGGAGGCCCCGGGGGTCATTGAAAACATCCCCCTGACAATAAGCCTGACCTCCACGCCTGCATCTCCCGCCTTGTAAAGCTTTGTAATGATCTCCTCATCGGTCAGATTGTTGATCTTGATCCTGATCCAGGCTTCCTTCCCCGCCCTGGCATTTTTGATCTCGTTCTCTATTAGACTCACCAGCTTATTCCGCAGGCCAAAAGGTGAAACCAGGAGATGATAGAATTTATCTTTCCGGTAGTTGGCACTGAAGAAGTTGAAGGCTTTGAGCACTTCGTTGGTGATCTTTTTGTCGGATGTGAGCAGCAGGTGGTCAGTATAGACCCTTGCAGTATCCTCATTGAAGTTACCGGTACCTACTGCGGCATACCTCTGAACCACCTCGCCCTTGACCCTGGTTATCAGGCAGAGCTTGGAGTGCACCTTCAGTCCCGGCACCCCGTAGATCACATTCACCCCTTCATCAAGCAGCTTGTTTCCCCATAGGATATTTGCTTCCTCATCAAACCGCGCCTGCAGTTCAACCACGGTGGTCACGCTCTTGCCGTTACGGGCGGCATTCATCAGTGCGTTGATGACGCTTGAGTTCCTTGCCAGCCTGTACAGAGTGATATGGATGGAGGTCACATACGGATCAATTGATGCCTCCCGGAGCAGGTCTATGAAGTGGTCAAAGGGGTGATAGGGGAAATAGAACATTATATCCTTCTTCCTGATGACCGAGAGGATGCTCTGCCCGTACTGCAGTGCAGGATGCCTCACGGGAGTAAGCTTCGGATAGTTAAGCCCTTCGCCCTCAATCTCAATGAACTTCATGAAATCCTTGAAGTTGTGGTAGCGGTTGCCCGGCATGATCACATCCTCAGTTCCGAGATTCAGTTTCTTGGACAGTATCTTAAGGAATTCAGGCGGTATCTCCCTGTCATGTACGAACCTGACAGTCGCACCTTTCTTCCTCTGCTGAAGGCTTTTTGATATTTTCTCAATGTAACTTTCAGAGATATCGTCGGCAATCTCCAGCTCCGAGTCCCTCGTTACCTTGATCGTATAGGCCGTTAACTCATCGAAGGGCAGGATTGAAAAAATCTCCTTCAGCCCCCATCTGATGACGTCATCCAGGAAGATGACATAGCGGATGCCCTTCCTTTCCGGCAGGAGGATGAATCTTGGCAGAATGTTGCGTGAAGGGATCTCAAGGAGGGCGTATCTCTTCTTATCCGTTTCGCTGTTGCGTAGTTGTATTGCAAAGTAGATGGCGTCATCAGTCAGGTTCGGCAGTTTGTTCTCCTTGCTGATAATCAGAGGCATGAGCCTCGAACGAACCTCTTTGCGGAAGTAGTTCCTGACGAACTCTGCCTGCGTGTCATCAAGCTGATCCTCGTGAACGAAGTGGATGCGATGCTTCCTTAGCTCCTTGAGCAGCCCGGCGTAGATCTCTTCGAACCGTTCGCTCTGCGTGAGCACAATGGATTGAACAGCCTTCAGGGTGGCTTTGGGGCTGTAACCGAGTATTGCCTTTGCCTTGTTGCCTAGCAGCACAAGACGCCTCAGCGTGGCCACCCTTACCCTGAAATATTCGTCGAGGTTATTTGAATAGATTCCAAGGAAATTGAATCTCTCCAGCAGGGGCACGTCGCTGTTGCCAGCTTCCTGCAGTACCCTGGCGTTGAAGGAGAGCCAGCTTATCTCCTTGGGGATGTAGGTTTTGCCCATTATTTCTCCTTAGGTGTCAGGAAGTAGAGGGTTCTCCCGCTCTCCGGTTCAACCTCAGACCAGCTTCCTGTGTCAAACTCCAGGCAATAGACTCCGGTCTTGGGCAGTGACTCCGGCTCGTCGGCCGCAAAGTATGCGGCCATCTCAGTGATAAGCGGATTATGCCCGAAGATGGTGACGGCAGGATCGTCATCCTGAAAGCTCCTGATAAAAGGCAGAAACTCATTCTCGCCAAGGTCAAGGTAAAGCTCAGGGGCCAACCTTATTTCTGCTGCACTTATCCCGTACTCCCTGGAGAATATCAGTGCGGTCTCCAGGGCACGGAAAGCAGGGCTGCTTATTATTCGTCCCGGGTGCTCGCCCTTTGCTTTCAATATCTCTGCCATCAGCCTGGTGTTCACCTTACCCCTCAGGGTCAGGGATCTTTCATAGTCAGTTATCTCCGGCGAGTGATCCTCTGCCTTGCTGTGCCTTATGAAAATCAGTTTTCTTTTCCCGGCTGTGTCTGTATTCTTATTCTTTGCCATAGTCTTTGTTTTTGATCATTTGCGGAACCTGATCTGTCTCTCTTGCCCAGTATGTCATACCCCGAAACAGGTTCCCATCTCCATGGCCTGCCTGACCATCGGGTCATCACTCTCCACGAGCTTGGTCTTGCCACCTACCTCGGAGAGTTTGACAGAGGTGATCTCTCCATTGCGCTGAGCCACCATCCTGCCGAACTCACCCCTGGCTATCAGGTTAGCTGCGGCTGCACCGAACCTCGAGGCCAGCACCCTGTCCATGGGTGATGGTGATCCGCCTCTCTGTATATAACCAAGAACTGTCTCTCTTGTTTCCAGGCCTGTCTCATCCTCTATCCTTCTGGCCAGGTATCTTGCAGGTGAGTCCTCTTCCCCGGGTATGCTTATTCCCTCAGCCACAACAACTATGGAGTAGGGTTTATTATCCTCGGCCCGCTTACGCAGGTATTTCATCACCACCTTTTCGTCGTGTGGTATCTCCGGGATGAGGATGACGTCGCCACCGCCGGCCATGCCTGAGTAAAGTGCGAGCCAGCCTGCATTATGGCCCATGATCTCAATCACCATGATCCGCTTGTGCGAGTTGGCGGTGGAGTGCAGCCTGTCAATAGCCTCGGTGGCTATATTCACTGCCGAGTCAAACCCGAAGGTCATGTCAGTGCCCCAGATGTCATTGTCTATCGTCTTGGGAACACCCACAACATTCAGTCCCTCTTCTGACAGCATATTGGCTGTTTTCATTGTGCCGTTTCCCCCGATGCATACAAGGCAGTCGAGACCCATCTGTTCATAGTGCTCCTTTATCAGCAGGGGCTTGCGTGTCTCATCCTTCTTCTTGCCGCTGCTCTTGAAAGGCTTCTCGCGCGAGGTGCCCAGAATAGTGCCTCCGAGCGTAAGTATGCCTGAGAGGTCGCTCTCGCTCAGTTCCCTGTACTCCTTATTGATCAGCCCGGCGTATCCGTCACTGATACCAATGACCTGCATCCCGTATTTGACCATGGCGGTCTTGCCCACGCCCCTGATGGCAGCATTGATGCCCGGACAGTCGCCTCCCGCTGTCAGGATACCTATCTTCTTCGGCCTGCTGTTCTTGCTGTTTGATTTGCCCATAGTTTTAGTTGTTATCCAATATCAAATGTAAGAAAAAAGCAAAGCCGGTACCCCTGGCTCTCTTATTCCTCTCCGATTTTAACTCTTACTGGTTATGAAGCAGGGGAATTGGCCTGTAAACCGATACAATTGTGTACCTTTAGACGGTATCACTATTTTTTAGCATGGCACCAAATAAATCCGCTGAAGCGAAAGATATTAAAGCAGCGATGGCAGGATACCTTGCAGGTTCGCTGAAGCTTCTTGACGTCAGACCGGTTCCGGGCGATGCAGCCATTCATGATGTAAGGGTTCTGATGAAGAAGCACAGGGCTGCCGTCAGGCTGATCAGACCCCTGCTTGATGAGGCTGTCTACAGCCGTGAGTATCTGGCAGGCAGGGAGACGGGACGAATACTTGCCACCTGGAGAGAGATGGCCGTGTTGCGTAAGACAGCACGCGCCCTGAAGAAGGAGAATCCGGAACTTTTTGTACGACTCCGTGACAACGAGAAAATGCAGGGCCTGTTGCGCAAGCCTTACTCCACCTGGGATGAGGCCGGCGAGAAGGCCGGGGCTGTCAGGGAGGTTGCCGGACGTCTGAAGAAAGCAGAGTACCGTCTTCGCTTCCTGGGATTGAATGAACCCGACATGTTGCTGATGCTGGGAGAGCTGGATGGCAGTTATAAGACAGCCTGCCAGGCTTACATGGCGTGCCGCCATAAACCTTCTGCCCGCCTGTTGCATGAGTTCAGGAAGAAATCAAAGACACTGATGTACCAGCTCACCTTCTTCAGGCACCTGAACCCGGCTGCCGTCAAGCCTGTTGAGAAGAAGCTGAACGCCATGACTCGGAACCTCGGCAAATACAACGACCTGGACCAGATCATTCAACTCACCGGTTACCGGTTCGGAGCGCCGGAAAACAGTGATACAGACAATGAACTGGCCATTGTCATCCGCGACAGGCAGGAGAGGTACCTTATGAAGGTGTGGCCGGCTGCATACCGGATCTTTGCTCCGGGCAAGAAACTGCAGGATATACTGGGAATTACTTTTTAGGGATACTCCGGCGGGGATTCAACGGATGAAAACCAGGGATATACCGCTACCTGTCCTTCAGATATGTTGCGGCGGCGTTATGCCGGCCTCAAAGCCGCGCACCAGGGCCATCAGCTGCATCCGGTTCCTGACATTGGCCTTCAGGTAGATGCGCGAGGTGTGATCCTTTACAGTCTGCAGGCTGATAAAGAGCTTATCTGCTATCTCCTGGTTGCTCAAACCGTTGCATATCTCAGTAATAATCTCCGCTTCACGGGGTGAGATCTCATTCTTCCTGATAAAATCCTCAAATCCATGTGGTAAAGGCATGGGGTCCGGAATCATTGCAGGTTTGAGATCAGCACGGTAGCTAAGATAGAGGGCACTAAGTGTTATGGTTGCAAAGAGCAGGAAGACAAAGCTCAGGGCCATCCAGGCAGAGTGAGGTATAAGCATCAGCGCCAGTGCCTGGGCAACCGCCCCGCCACTGATAATCAGGGCCAGGCCGGTACGTTCTCTGCGACCCGGGGAGGGGTTGTCGCCCCTGAGCAGGATTAATGCCGCAGTAAGCGCAAAGATCAGTGCGGCGGCCACATAATAGTGCCTGAACAGGGGCAGTGCATCGCTGAACTCCCTCTCCCTGATCACCACCCCGAGCAGGATAATGATGCCGAAATTAACAATGAGGAACACAGGAGTGAACCATTTTGAGAGGTTTGCGCCTGAAGCATCAGCGGCAAATTTTATGAGCATCATCCATCCGAACACCAGGAAGGGCAGGCCCAGCAGCAATGAGAAGACTGACACTGTAGAATAGAGTGACGGGTCAAGGCGGCTTCCCGCCAGGGCCACAATTAAGAACTGCCCCCATATGCCATAGAAGCCAAAGGCGGAGATGAAAAGATTATGGTAAAAGAGTGACCTGAGGCAGGGGAGAGGGTATTCTTCAAGGAGCTTTGTTACCAGCAAAATGCTCCCGGCAGCCATCGCCGCTGAAAAAATAAAGATGCCCAGGCTAATGAATTCCATCCCCGTCGATGATCTTATCGGTTGATATACAGTCACTACCTAAGTAGTGTCCGCAATACTTAAGTAGTGGTTTTTTAAATCACTACTAAGGTATGAATTCTGTCCGAGGGTTCCATAATAGATTTGTGATGACAGACGAAATTTTTCAAAACAGTAAAAAGCAAAAAGAATCATGGAAGCAAAACGCATTTACAGGTACGTACCCTCCTTCAGCGGCGCTTACGGCACCGGTTGGAACACAATGGCTGACAATTTTTTCAGATTGTTGCTCGTGGTGCTGGTCCTGGCGGTAATCTCATCACCCTTTTTCGGATCGAACGCTAAGTATGAATTTGAGCCCGGGGACTTCAAGAACATCCCCTTTGAGATGGATGACTTCTTCAAGTTCGGGGCACTGGGAGTGGCTGCAGCCTTCATGGGCCTTATAGCACTCCTCTACTTTTTTCTTCTTGTGCCCGTGTTTAAATACGGGGCAAAGATGATGTTCGTGCAGGCTGCACGGAAGATCACACCTGAATTTGACATGCTCATCAGCGGGTTCCGTAAGAACTACCTTAATATAGTGCTTGCCAACCTGCTTCTCACCGCACTGATCGGTATAGGAATGGTCTTCCTTTTTGTTCCGGGGATTATCCTGGCATGCCGTCTGGCATTTACCCCCTACCTGGTGATGGATAAAAATCTTGATCCCATCAGGGCAGCAGAAGAGAGCTGGAGGCTGACGCGCGGCCACGGCTGGACTATCTTCCTCATGGGACTGGTGGCGTTCTTCATCTACATCGCAGGATTTATCTGCTTATTCGTGGGAGTGCTTATATCAGACATGTGGATCAAGAGCTCGTTTGCCACTCTCTATCACTCCGTGCTTATTGAGAAAGGGCTGTGGCAGGCAGAGGCAGTGCCGGTGGAAGATGCCGGAGTATCAGGGGAGACACAGTCACCAGCAGAATAAAAGAACTGCACATCCATCTATTTGAATTTAATACTCTTCGCAGAGGGAGCCGGTAAGTCATGCCGGCTCCTTTGTTTTAGTCGGCAGTCGGCAGTAGCAGTCGGCAGTCGGCAATAGCAGTCGGCAATCGGCAGTATTGACAATGAAAGCTCGTAGAGCTTTAAGAATTGTAGGCAACAGAATCCACCCCCGTGGATATCGTCGTAGACGATAAAGAATTGTAGAATCGCAGGCAAGAGGCAGTCGGCTAAATTCTTGTCAGTTTCGCAAAGCGAAGAAGCAGTTTCTTCGTACCGGTTGATTTGAAGTCGATCAGGGCTGTTGTGTTGGGTGGCTCACCCTCAACGGAAACCACCACCCCCTCGCCGAACCGTTCATGTCTTACCCTGTCACCTTCCTCCAGCTCGTAATCAGGAGCCTGTGACGGGCCCGGCACTGCTGATGGCGGCTGTCTGTCCCTGGCATCACGCAGCCTGGTCATCTTAGCCGGCGGAGTCAGGGGACGTGCAGCTTCACCGCTGTCAGTTCCCGGCAGCGGCTCAAACACCGCTCTCTGCCTGAAAGGCTTGCCACCGGTCTGCGGGTAAGAGAGGAACTCACTCTCTATTTCACCTATGAACCGGCTTGGCGACCCTCGCTCCAGTGATCCCCATTTGTACCTGTTAAGCGCGTAGCTGAGCGTCACCCGCCGGCAGGCACGTGTCAGAGCAACATAGAAGAGCCGGCGTTCCTCCTCCAGCTCACGGGGGTTGAAGATATTCATGGCTGAAGGGAACAAATTCTCTTCCAGGCCGACTATATATACATATTTGAATTCCAGCCCTTTGGCAGAATGAATGGTCATCAGTGTCACCTTGTCGCGGTCCTCCGGCTTCTCCAGATCCTGATCGGTCAGCAGGGCTACCGACTGGAGCCATGTGGCTATGTCAGCAGGCTCACCGTTGGTGACAGCTGACTCTGTGAACTCCTTTATACCGTTGAGGAGCTCCTGAAGGTTCTCAAGCCTGTCAATCTCCTCGGGCACCTGCCCCTGTTTAAGCTCGGTGATGATACCGCTGGCAGAGGCCATTCCCGAGGCTATGTCATAGGCAGTGGCTGTCTCCGCCACGGCCATCAGCGGCAGCATCAGCCCGGTGAACTGACTCACCTTCGTTCGCAGGGCAGGAGCAAGGTGCCTGGCGCTCAGCTCCGGGGAGCTGATGACAGACCATATGCTCACCTCCAGCGCACGCGCCAGTTCCATGAGCTTCTGCACGGTGGTGTCACCGATACCCCTCTTGGGGTAGTTGATGACGCGCCTGAGCGCCTCCTCATCATCCGGATTGACAATAAGCCTCAGATATGCTATCAGGTCACGTATCTCCTTGCGCTCATAGAACGACTGTCCGCCGTAGATCTTGTAAGGTATGTTGCGCTTGCGAAGCATCTCCTCAAAAATGCGCGACTGTGCGTTCGTGCGGTACAAAATGGCAAAATCCTTCCAGTTGAGCCGCTCACGCATCCTCGTGTCAATGATATCCGAGGCAGTGACAATACCTTCCTCGCTGTCAATGGTGGTCTGTATAACCCTGATCTTCTCACCCTCATCGTTCTTTGAGAAGATTGTTTTCCTTATCTGCCCGGCGTTCTTCTCTATCACACTGTTGGCTGCATTGACTATGTTTTTTGTGGAGCGGTAATTCTGCTCAAGCTTGAACAGCCGGTAGTCAGGATAGTCTTTCTCAAAATTGAGGATATTCTCTATGCGTGCCCCCCTGAAAGAATAGATACTCTGTGCATCATCCCCCACAACGCACAGGTTCCTGTGCTTCTCAGAGAGCTTGTGAACAATTATGTACTGGGCGTAGTTGGTGTCCTGGTATTCGTCAACAAGCACATAGTCAAACCGGTTGCGGTACTCCTCAAGCACGCCCGGAAAATCGCGGAAGAGGATATTGATGTTCATCAGCAGGTCATCAAAGTCCATGGCGTTGGACTTGAAGCACCTGGCTGCGTAGTGTCTGTAGATATTGGCGGCTTCAGGTACCCTTGAAGCTTTGTCAGACTCTGTTATCTGGGGCACTGCACCGTACTGTTGTGCCGTGATGAGGTTGTTCTTTGCGTGCGAGATCCGGGCGGCAATGGAGGCGGGCTTGTAGACCGAATCATCCAGTTTCATCTCTCTTATGATCGCCCTGATCAGACTGCGCGTATTATCCTGGTCGTAGATGGTGAAGTTGCTCTTGTATCCGAGATAATGTCCGTCATAACGAAGGAATCTTGCAAAGATGGAGTGGAAGGTACCCATCCAGAGGCTCCGCGCTTTTTCCGGCCCCACTATATTCATGATCCGTTCCTTCATCTCGCCGGCAGCCTTGTTGGTGAAGGTGAGAGCCAGGATACGGTGGGCGGGCACACCCTGCTGAAGCAGGTATGCAATGCGGTAGGTGAGAACCCTTGTCTTGCCTGAGCCCGCACCGGCGATGACCATGGCAGGACCATCGGTATTGATAACGGCCGCCTGTTGTGCCTCGTTAAGCTCTTTCAGATAGTCGCGAAACATGAATGAGAATGCAGAATTTTAATCCCCCAAAGAACGTCATTTTTTATTAGGTTTGCATATCAAAAGAAGGAGTAAATCCGTTTATCAGGTGTGTCAAGGTACCTTGCCCTCATAATCATCATGTTGCCCCTGGCACTGCAGGCGCAGATCACTGCCCCGGGCAGCAGTGCTGTACGTTATACCACCTATCCGGCCACCCCCGGGCATGACCCGGTGTTCATCTTCTGTGTGAGCAGCGACGGTGAGACCGGTACCCTGGAGGCAGCCAGCCCGGGAGGCACCCCGCCGTTCACATTTACCTGGACAGGATACAACGAAGCCGGCGGCGGTTACACAATACCCGTCAAAACGGAAACGGGAACCACATCCACGGCCTCCGGACTAGGCGAGGGCGGATACAGGGTGCAGATAAGTGACGGCGGAGGATACAGCACCGAGCTGTTTGCATGGGTCCATCTTGACCGGCCGGTGGCACAGGCGGCCCTGCTGCACTATACCTGTGACTATGTAGCCCTTGACGGCACGGCGGCCCCGGACCAGTTTGACTACTATGACCCCTCCACGGGAGCACCGCGCAGGCTCCCCAACGGCGTCCGGCACCTCTGGTCGTCTTCGCCGGCATCGGCAATACCTTACCCTGACCTGGAGATTGATCCCATAACATACTCCCCGCCGCTGGACGATGTGAGGTATACCCTCGAAGTTACTGACAGCTTCGGATGCGCCACATCAGCGTCATTTGACTATGAGTCCATCCATGTAAAGGCTGAGTTCACCGCTGAACCCCTGGAGGGCGAGGCGCCACTGGAGATCAGCTTCACTGACAACTCCGTCAGGGCAACGAAATACCTCTGGAAGTTCGGGGATGATTCGGTCTCAACTCTTCCGGACCCCGGCCCTCATAAATACTATATCCCCGGCGAATACACCATCTCCCTCACTATTGAAAGCGAGCTCACCTGCCGTGACTCCGCCACGATGAAGATTATGGTGCTGCCATCCACCCTTAAGATACCCAACGTCTTTACTCCCAATGACGACGGAATAAATGATTTCTTTGTCCCGGAAAAACAATCGCTCCGCTTCCTCAACCTCCAGATCTTTTCAAAGGCAGGACATCGTGTCTACTATTACCAGGGCGACGGTGATGACCTGCAGAGCTGGGAGGGATGGGACGGTAAGATCAACTATTCGGAACGTCGCGCAGCACCGGGAGCCTATTACTTTGTCCTCCGTGCCGAAGGGTATGATGATGTGGACTACAAGGGCAGGGAGTACAGGGGGACGGTCTACCTCTACAGGTAGCAGTCGGCAGTCGGCAGTCGGCAATCGGCAGTCTTCAAACTGTCATGGTACTGCTGACTGGTACTGCCAACTGCCGACTGGTACTGCCAACTGCCGACTGCCTCTTGCCTGCGAATCTACAATTCTTTATCGTCTACGACGATATCCACGGGGGTGGATTCTGTTGCCTACAATTCTTAAAGCTCTACGAGCTTTCATTGGCCTACAATTCTTAAAGCTCTACGAGCTTTCATTGTCAATACTGCCGACTGCCGACTGCCGACTGCTACTGCCAACTGCCGACTGGTACTGCCAACTGCCGCTATTCACCGGCCATTTTCCGCCACCCGGCGGTATTTAACAAATATTTATCATAAAAAACTTTGAAAACTCAAATAGTTTTCTGAATATTGTGCCCGATTTTCAGGAGACAATGAACCATCTGGAAGAATACGATATAAGAATTATCACCGGTGCTGCCGAGCTGTTCCGTGTTTACGGCATCAAGTCGGTTACCATGGATTCCATTGCCTCGCATCTTGGGATCTCGAAGAGAAGCATCTACGAGCGGTTCAGGGACAAGGATACCCTGCTCTTCGCAGTTCTGGATTCAATGATTGCCAAACAGAGGGAGAAGATTGAATCAATACTTGAAAATTCTCCGGATGTAATCTCGGCTGTATTTACCATCATACGTATGGGCCGTGACCATGCTGCTACCATGAATCCGCTGATCAGTTCTGACCTTAAGAAGTATCACAGCAAGGTATTGAAACGTCTCAGTGAGACATGCGGGCATCCTGATCATGAGGCTGCGCTAAGGATTCTTACAAAGGGGGTCAGCCAGGGCATCTTCCGGCAGAACATAGATACGGAGATAGTAGGCAGGGCATTCAGGGGAATTGCAGGTCTTACCGGCGATGAGGAGCTCTTTCCTCCGGATATGTTCATGAGAAGCGACATTATGAAGAACGTCATGGTGAACTACATGCGTGGTATTTGCACGGAGAAGGGAATTAACCTGATTGATTCCATGGAGAATGAAATATGAATATTGAAACAGTAAATAGTGGTTTTATGAAAAGAAGATTAATTGCTTTCATTTTGATGGTTGCCTCCTCTGCCGGGGCGGGACTGCGGGCGCAGGATGTTCCGGCAACGCTGTCGCTGTCCGTTGATGAGGCTGTGGAGTATGCGCTTGACAACAACCGAAGCGTGGCATCCGCCAGGTACGAGTTGCTCGCTTCGGAGAAGGGGGTATGGGAGGCGATGGCTGCAGGACTGCCGTCGATAGATGCAACCGCCTCACTCAGTTATAACCTTGCCATCATGACAAGGATCATAGATTTCGGGGGAACACCCACTCCCTTCAAGTTCGGAACAGAGTATGATGCAGCTATTGGTGTTTCTGCCTCTGCTGTTGTTTTTAACGCTCCCTGGCTTGTGGGTGTACAGACAGCAAAGATGGCAACAACCCTGGCACGCCAGGGACTGACGCAGACAACCCTTGATACCAAGGAGAATGTCAGGAACGTCTATTTCCTTATCCTTACCCTCATGGAAAGCATGAAGGTTGTTGATGCAAACCTTGAAAACCTGAACGCTATCCTTGAATCAACGAAGGCAATGTACAGCGTAGGTATGGCCGAGGCAACAGATGTTGACCAGATGCAGTCTACCGTCACCATGCTTGAAAACTCAAGATCATCCATGTTAAGGTCAATGGAGGTGAATCATAACATGCTCAGGTTCCTCCTCGGTGTGCCGGCCAGCACAGAGATCTCTCTCACAGACGATCTTGACATGATCACGGAGCAGATTGATGTGGAGGCTCTCCTGTCAGATGAGTTCAGGATAGAGGACAACATCAGTTACCAGCTTACGGAGAGTCAGCTGGCAATGTCAGAGCTGGCGCTCAGGAGCGCTAAGGCAAGCACCCTTCCCAGCCTGGCCGGTTCGATCTATTACAACAGGAATGGTATGGGCGATGAGCTGATGCATATGCAGTACTTCCCCTATTCGGCAGTGGCCATCCAGCTCCAGATCCCGATATTTGCATCAGGATTAAGGAGCGCGAAGATAAACAAGGCAAAGATCAACCTTGACAAGAGCCTTAATACCAAATCCATGGTTTCCGAGCAGCTGTTGATGCAGGAAAGGCAGCTGAGATACAACCTGCTCAATGCAAATGAGCAGTTTAAAAGCCAGAAGGCCAACATCGAGATTGCCGGACGAGTACTGGAGAGCTTTGAGAACAAGTTTAACCAGGGAATGGCCTCCAGTCTTGACCTGACACAGGCCAACAACAACTACCTGACGGCGCAGAACAATTATATCCAGGCTCTTATGAACCTGCTCCAGACCAAGGTGGCATTTGACAAACTGATGAACAAGCTATAACAGAAATACAATTATCAAAACATAATACAATGAACCGCAAAATTTTCTCACTGATCATTGCTGCAGGCATTCTGCTTGCATCCTGCGGCTCCAGGGAAAACCAGTCAGGAGCAGCAACCGGAACAGCTGATTCGGTAAGCGTCATTCCGGTGAAGGTGATGCCGGTAAGCAGAACAACGATAGCCCGGACTATAGACTATACATCTACCATACAGGCTTACGAGGAGGTCAATCTTGCACCTTCAACACCTGGCAGGGTTGATAAGATATATGTAGAGGTGGGTGACAGGGTACAGAAGGGGCAGGATCTGTTCCTGATGGACCGCACACAGTATTATGCCAACAAGATTCAGCTTGCCAGTCTTGAGAAGGATCTGGCCAGGCTTGACACCCTGCTGAAGGTAGGGAGCGTAAAGGAGCAGCTCTATGATCAGACGAAAGCTCAATATGAGGTGATGAGGGCCAATGTTGATTTCATGGAGGAGAACACCCTCCTGGAGGCTCCCTTCGCCGGGATCATCACCGGCAAGTATCTTGAAGACGGAGAGCTCTACTCCGGTGCACCGGGCATGTCAGGCAAGTCCGCGGTGGTCACCCTGATGCAGATCAATCCTGTGAAGATCATGGTCAACATCTCTGAAAAGTACTTTCCTCTGATCAAAACCGGCATGAAAGTGCGTGTGGTGGCTGATGTATACCCGGATAAAAGCTTCGAAGGAACAATCTTCAGGATACACCCTACAATTGATGCCATGTCTCGTTCATTCCGTGCAGAGGTGCGTATTGCCAACGGCAGGGAACAGCTCAGGCCGGGGATGTTTGCACGGGCATACCTTGACATGGGTGAGGAGGAGGCCTTTGTGGTACCGGCAAACGCCGTGATGCTACAGGAGGGCACCAATGAGAGGTACATCTTCGTGGTTGAAAATGGTGTTGCTGTAAGAAAGACCGTTATCCTCGGGCAGAGGTATGATGACCGCTTTGAGATCGCCGGAGGCGACCTTAAGGAGGGTGACAGCCTTGTAACCGAAGGACAGGCACGGCTCAGGAACGGCCAGAAGGTAGAGATTGCGAAATGATGATTAACAAGTGACAACAACAGAATATGAGTATATATGCAAGTGCAGTAAAAAAGCCCGTAACCACCATTCTGATCTTCGTCATCACGATGGTTATGGGGCTTTATTCCCTGACGCAGCTGCCAATCGACCTCTACCCTGAGGTTGAACTCCCGTTCCTGTCGGTTTTTACCAGCTACCCGGGAGCCAGTGCGGCGGATATAGAAACGAACATAACACGGCCTTTGGAGGATGCCCTTAACTCCGTCTCGGGGCTCAAGGAGATTACATCCACCTCCAGTGATAATGTCTCAGTGATATTTATGGAGTTTGAGTATGAGACCAACCTAGACGAAGCCTCAAATGACGTGAGAAGCTCGCTGGCCTTTGTCGAGGGTTTCCTGCCGGAGGATGCTGAAGACCCTACCATCTTCAAATTCAATTCCAGCATGATGCCAATAATTTTCTATGCCATTACTGCCAGTGAAAGTTACCAGGGGCTGGAGAAAATTCTTGACGAGAAGCTGGTTAACCCGCTTAACCGAATTGATGGCGTGGGTAACGTCGGCCTCTCTGGTGTGCCGGGCAGAGAGATCTATGTGGAGGTGGATCCGCGTCGCATGGAAGCCTATAATCTCACAATAGAGCAGATAGGCAACGTGCTCAGGGCCGAAAACCTGAACATGCCGGCCGGGTACCTGGAGATGGGCAGGATGGATTACCCTCTAAGAATTCAGGGTGAGTTTGCAGAGAGTGACCTGATAGCCAATGTCATTGTCGGCAACTTTAATGGCAACAATGTCTACCTGAGAGACATAGCCACAGTTAATGACACCATCAGGGAGACCAAGCTGGTAGCCAAGATTGACGGCGAGCAGGGAATGACCCTCTTTGTGCAGAAGATGTCAGGCGCCAACAGCGTTCAGATCTGCCATGAGGTGGATCAGGAAATACAGAGACTGCAGAAGGATCTTCCTCCAGATATCCGCATAGAAAAGATAATGGATACATCAGAATTCATCCAGGGCTCTATCAATAACCTGACGGAGACACTGATGTATGCGGCACTCTTCGTGGTGCTGGTGGTCCTCTTCTTTCTGGGCAGGTGGCGCGCAACACTGATCGTCATCCTGACAATACCTATATCGCTCCTGGTGGCTTTCGTCTATATTTTCCTGACGGGAAGCTCAATAAACATAATCTCACTTTCATCGCTCTCCATAGCCATAGGGATGGTGGTTGACGACGCCATTGTGGTATTGGAGAACATCACCAAGCATATTGAGAGGGGCAGTCGCCCGCGTGAGGCTGCCATCTACGCAACCAATGAGGTGTGGCTGGCAGTAATTGTCACAACACTGACAGTGGTGGCGGTCTTCCTGCCCCTGACCTTTGTCAAGGGACTTACCGGAGTGCTATTCTCACAGCTGGGATGGATTGTCTCCATCACAATTATTATGTCAACCATCGCCGCCATTACCCTGACCCCGACACTCAGCGCACTGCTGCTCAGGGTGCGGCCAATAAAGGAAAATGCATCATTCTGGAGCTGGGACGGATCAATACATAAATTCCTGGAATGGATTGACGGATTTTACGTGAAAACACTCTCATGGGTACTTCATCATAAGAAGTTTGTGATCTTTGGAGCCCTGGCCATATTTATCGGATCAATGTTACTGTTTAAAATCATCGGAACCGAGTTCATGCCTTCAGCTGATGAGTCAAGAGTCTCGGCAACGGTTGAGCTTCAGACAGGAACGAGGGTCTCCGAGACTGAAAGGATTGCTGACAGGATAGACTCAATTGTAAGAAATCAGATCCCTGAGGTGGAACTCATCTCAATGTCTGCCGGAACAGATGACAGCGGGGGCTTCACATCTCTTTTCAGCCAGAGCGGGACACATATAGTTACTTTCACCTTCCGGCTGCTTGATGTGGAGGACAGATCACGGTCTTCTGAAGAGATAGCCGAAGATATCCGCCAGATAATTGCCCCGATGCCGGAGGTTATCAACTACTCCGTACTGGCCCAGACAGGCGGGATGGGAGCCATGGGCGGTGGCAACACTGTTGATATTGAGATATACGGATTCGATATAACCAGTACAAACCTGCTGGCCGAACAGCTTGCTGAAAGGCTCAGAAAGATTGAGGGTGCTGCCAACGTGGATATCAGCCGTGACAAATCGAAGCCCGAACTCCAGATCATCCTTGATCAGGACAAACTACTGCGCTATGGCCTTACAACGGCCCAGGTCTCCGCTGCTATCCGTAACCGGGTTGACGGTCTGACAGCCACACGGCTCCGTCAGTTCGGCGATGAGTATGATGTGATTGTCAGGTATAAGGAATCTGCACGCAACTCTATTACCGAGATTCAAAACATAGGGGTGGCGCTCCCCACCGGGCAGGTCATAAGGCTCGGAGAGATTGCCGAGGTAAAGGAGTACTGGTCGCCCCCAAACATTGAAAGAAAACGGAAAGAGCGTATTGTCACCGTCTCGGTCACTCCTTACAAGAGGGCTCTTAACCTTATGGTTGCTGACATCCAGAAGGAGCTTGCAGGCATGGCTATTCCCACCGGGGTTATGGTGGAGATATCAGGAGCATTTGAAGACATGCAGGAGTCATTTATGGATATCGGGTTGCTGATGGTCATATCGCTGATACTGGTGTACCTGGTTATGGCCTCGCAGTTTGAGTCGCTCAAGATGCCTCTGATAATAATGCTTTCTATACCGTTTGCCTTCTCGGGAGTTGCTATAGCCCTGTTCCTCACAGGCACCAACCTCAGCCTGATTGCGGCCATCGGCGCCATAATGCTCATTGGTATTGTAGTAAAAAATGCCATTGTGCTTGTAGACTTCATCAACCTCACGCGCGACCGCGGGGTGGAGCTCTACCAGGCTGTCATCACCTCGGGACGTTCAAGGCTCAGGCCGGTACTGATGACATCAATGACCACCATTCTTGCCATGCTCCCGCTGGCCATCAATCCGGGTGAAGGCTCGGAGCTGTGGCAGCCCATGGGTATCGCCGTCATCGGAGGGCTGGTATTCTCAACCATCGTCACCATGGTGCTGGTGCCCGTCGGGTATGTGCTCATAGCCCGCCATGGCGAGAGAGATAAAAAACATAAGATGGCCTTCAGGGACATGAAGTTCCTGGATGAGATAAGTGAAAACCACGAAAACGGAAAATCATGAAGGCAGTAATGATAATTTATAACCTCGCCTTGACAGAGAAGGTGGAGTACACGCTTGAGCATTTCGGCATCAGGGGATATACACAGTGGGACAATGTTGAAGGTGTAGGCACGTTGACAGGTGTTCCCCATCTTGGCACCCATACCTGGCCGGAAATCAACGGGGTGACGCTGACCTTTGTAGATGAGGAGAAGGTAGCCCCGCTGCTTGAGGCGGTGCAGCGCATTGATGCCATCAACAGGGAGGTGGGCATCAGGGCATTTGTCTGGTCTATAGAACAGACTGTCTGACCAACGGGCAGCCGGGAGGTTCTCTCCCGGCTTTACTCCGGCGGGGCGAAGCTGCTGCCGCCGCCACCAGTTATTATTTAATTGTAACGACGCTCCATGCGGGGCATAGCTTCTATTGCATGCCAATTTCCGGCGTCATGTTTTACAGCATTTTTATTTATAAAAGGAATAATTTCTATTTTTATGGCGGAAGAATTACCAAAATAAAAGTAAAAGCCATGCCGAAATTCATTTCTCTGTTTTCACTGCTCATTTTCCTTTTTCTTGCCACATCATGTAAAAATTCCAAGGTAGATCAGAAGGTTACAGCTTCTGAAGCTCCTGTAGGATTAACATCGGATGCGAAGCTTAATCCTGACCTTGAAGCCAAACTCGGATCGTGGCTGAAAAAAGATGTCGAGTGCTACGGTATTGTAGTGGGGTATTTTGCTGACGGAAGCACACTGGGTAAGTCTGTTAAATGCCGTGTTGTTGCCATCAAGCCTGATAAGATCAAAATGAAGACAATTGAGAGCGTCAGCCTGCTGCAGGGTGAGGGATGCGATAAGATGGGTCTGGCCTATGGCGACACCTGGTGGGAGGAAGAGGGAGACATCTTCCGTACCCGGGAAGAGGCTGAAGCCTATATCAGAGATAAGGGCTGGACAGCTAAGTAGCCCTAAAGGAAGCGTCATGCTATGTTAGTGATTATCCCGCTTTTATATCTCTCTACCGTCTGGGATGAGTGATCGTGAACTGGTAAAGGCCGTCATCAGGGGTGATAACAGGGCCATGCGTGACCTGATATCAAAATATCAGGATCTGGTGCTGAATACCTGTTATAAGGTCTTGCAGTCGAGGGAAGATGCAGAGGATATTGCCCAGGAGGTATTTATTGAGACGTACCGCTCCGCTGCAGGACTAAGGTACGAGGATGACATCTCATACTGGCTATACCGCATTTCGCTTAATAAATCAATAAATCACCTTAAGCGGTCGCAGAACATACTTTTTCGGTCGTTGATGCAGCTTGAAACTCTCTTCCGTCATGATAATGCCACAAATATTAGCCCGGAGCCTCATTCTGATGACCATCCAGGCGACAGACTGGAGGCGGCAGAGAGGGATGAGGTCGTTAAAAAGGCTGTGGCAACCCTGCCGGCAAAACAACAGAAAGCCTTTATACTCTTTTACTACGAGGAGCTCTCCTATAAAGAGATAAGCAGCATACTGGGACTCTCGGTGGCATCAGTTGAATCGCTTCTTTTCCGTGCACGTGAAAATCTGAAGAAAAGATGCTGTCCGGATCAACCCGAAAAAAAGGAATTTAAATCTTCAAATCATGATACCTGAAAAAACCAACAGGATTTTGCTCTGGCTCAACCTGATCCTGATCCTGATCATCACATCGGCTGTGATTACCTTCCTGGTAATGAAAAGCTCGGGTGAGAATCAAACCAAGGATACGGGTGTGTTCAATTCCATGGATATGCTCCGTAAGGAACTCAGTCTTACTGATGAACAGTACCGGAAGATTCTCCTGGAGAATGACCGGACAACCCGGACATACAACATTGTTTTCGACATGATGTGCGAAACCAACGTGGCAATGATTGAGGAGCTGGCCAGGGAAGAGAGTGACCCGGCAGTGCTTGACAGCCTCTCCAGGAAAGTGGGAACGCTCAGCGCCTCCCTCAGAAGGCACACCACCGACTACTTTATGAATCTCAAGAGCATCTGCAACGAGGATCAGCAAAAAGAGCTCACCGAGATCTTCAAGAGAATGATGCAGCTTGATGAACTATGCGCGAGCTGCAACAAGAGAGAGTGTCCCAGGAGAGAACGGATAAACAACATCGGAAAATAATTTTCTGTGGTGACCGCAGGTTTTCTGCTCTTCACTTGTCTTTATATTAAGCGTTCATATTTATTCTGATTAAAATTATGCCAGATTATTTTTCAGATCTTGCCGGGAACCTGAAAGGCAAGAGATTAGATGTCCCCGACTCATTTGCCGACGATATCATGTCAAAGATTGAGCAGCGGAGGGAGGGAGGATTCAGATCCATGTCAGTGCCTTCACGGATACTTCTCTCCACGGTGGTGCTTGCAATTTACTGTTCACTGGGTGTCCTGCTGGGATTAAAGGGCTACAGTGACCTGCAACCTGACGGTAACTCATCTTCCCATGAGGCCCTGGTGGAACTCATGGACTCACACTATATAAGCACAGACCTTCTTCACGATCCCATCTTCAGAAATTTTGTCTGCAAATAATATAATAGCAAATGGCCAACCTGGTGCTTTATGCATGGTCAGGAGTTCACAGAAGGAGTTAATTATTTTTTTATGTAAGTCCCACTCGACCAATAATAAGAACGATATAATCTGATGAAGAAACAAAACTTGTACAAGCTCCTATATCAATTTGCGATAATTGCTATACTCACATTTATGGGCTTTCGCCTGCTCTTTGACAAGGCTTATGCTCCCGACTTCGAGGCTTATTGTCCGTTTGGAGGACTGCAGGCACTGGGAAGCTATCTCACCATGGACTCTCTCTCCTGCTCCATGACCAGCACGCAGATTATGATGGGGGTGGCTCTCTTTATTGGTATCGTGCTCTTCTCCAGGCTCTTCTGCGGATACATCTGTCCCCTCGGCACCGTGGGAGAGTGGATAGGCAAGCTGGGCGACAGGCTGAAGGTGAGAATAACCCCTAAAGGTTTTGTCGACTACGCCCTCCGCCTTCCGAAGTATGCCCTGCTCTTTATTACATTCTACTTCACTCTGAAGTCCAGCGAACTCTTCTGCAAGAAATTTGACCCCTACTACGCCGTTGCCTCAGGCTTTGACAGCGATGTGGTATTGCTATGGGCCCTGCTGGCTATCATTGCCCTGGTGGTAGGGTCACTCTTCGTAAGGCTCTTCTGGTGCCGCTACCTATGCCCCCTGGGAGCCCTCTCTGCCATATTCAAGTTCTCATGGTGGTTCCTGAGCGTGATGGCACTGTATGTGATACTGATACTGGTGGGTCTTGATATATCATATGTATACCCGCTCCTGGTAATCGCCGGCGGCGGATACATTCTCGAGGTTACACGGATGAAAAAGGTATGGCCTGATCCGGTGCATATCACACGCAATACGGAAACATGTATCGATTGTGGCCTCTGCTCTGAAACCTGTCCGCAGGGCATTGACGTGGCGCGGATGGAGAAGGTGACCCATACAGACTGCACTCTGTGCGGCGACTGTCTCCATGCCTGTCCTGAGAAAGATACACTCCTGATCAACAAAAAGACTATAAAGTGGCTTCCGGCAGTAGTGCTGGGAGCACTTATCATCCTTGGCATTGGTGCAGGCAGCCTGTTCGAGCTGCCGACCATAGACCAGAAGTGGGGCACCCCTGAGCAGATTGAGAGTGCCGGGGTATTTGAGATGGAAGGGTTGAAGAATATCAAGTGCTTCGGCAGCTCAACGGCTTTCGCCAACCAGATGCGAAGACACGAAGGGATTTACGGTGTTGCCACCTATGTCGCCAACCATAAGGTGCGGGTGCTGTATGACACATCGCTCTATGACGACGAAAAGTTGCAGCAGCTTATGTTCGTACCGGTGAAGCGTGTCGTCAGGGCGGTGACGAAGGATGTTGACTCGGTCACCTACTATACCCTTACCGTAGATAAGTTCTTCGATCCGCTTGATGCCACATATCTGCAGCATCTGCTCAATCAGAAGACCGATGCCTGCGGTTTCCAGACTGAGTTTGCCTGCCCGGTGATAGTGCGAATATACTTCCCGGCAGGGACAGAACCCGGCAGGGAAGCACTGACGGAGGTTATTGAGTCCAAAAACCTGACCTTCACCTCCAATGACAATGAATTTCATGTCAAACTGCCCTATAAGGTCATTACCTTCGATGATGAGCCTATGACAATGTCAAAGAGAGAATATGCTTCAGCCATGTTCGTCCCGACGGCCTCACGCTTCAACGGATACTCAAATTTTTCAGATGATGTAGTCTCAAAATATATCCTGAGAATGGGCGCAAACGCGTCACTCAAGGCCAGGTATACATACCTGGTAAGCCACCTTTCAAACGATGACGGCATAATAGCCTTTGAAACCGCCCTGGACTCAGCAGGGGCGGAGATGGGCGTGATTCATTATGTTGACACGCTGACTGTTCCTGATGACATTTATGCCGCTGTCAATTCAGATACCCTTCTCTTCCATTACAGTGACGGACGTACGGGCAAACTCGCCAATCCATTCAGCTTCCCTGATCCCGGCACAGTAATAAAATAGAACGTAAATACAGCAAACTGTAATAGTCCCACCAAAACTGATAACCGACAAACGCCATATGTATGCGATAGAATGCAAAAACCTCACCCATTATTACGGGAAGAAGCTGGTATATGAGAACCTGAGCTTCAATGTCGAAGAGGGCAAGATACTAGGCCTCCTCGGCAAGAACGGTACCGGAAAGTCAACTACCATCAACATCCTTAACGGTTTCCTGCAGCCCTTTTCGGGAGAGTGTCTTATCTACGGTGAGAACACCCAGACCCTCTCCCCGGATACCAAGAGAAGGATTGGATTCCTGATAGAGGGACATATCCAGTATTCCTTCATGAATATTCACCAGATAGAGAAGTTCTACTCCGGCTTCTATCCCGACTGGAACAGCGCACCTTACTGGGAGCTGATGTCAAAGCTCAAGGTCACCCCGACACAGAAAATCTCAACCATGTCCTGTGGCCAGCGTTCACAGGTGGCACTGGGACTCATCCTGGCACAGGATCCTGACCTGCTCATCCTTGACGATTTCTCCATGGGATTAGACCCGGGATACAGGAGGCTCTTCATTGACTATATGCGTGAGTATGCCAAGGCTGAACACAAAACAGTCTTTGTCACCTCCCACATCATTCAGGATATGGAGCGGCTGATAGACGATGTGATGATCATGGATTACAACAAGATACTGGCACAACAGCCTGTTGATCAGTTCATGAACACCTTCAGGCAGTTCAATATCACTCTAACCTCACCGGAGCAGGAGGTTGACCTCGACGGCATTGCCGTCAACATTGAGAAGGTCAAGGACAAAGTTGAGTTCTATACATATTCCACGGAGGATGAGGTTAAGAATTATCTCACATCAAAAGGTATTGCCTACAACTCATTTGAGGAGAAGAAGATGTCACTCGAAGATGCATTTATAGGACTCACGCGCAAGTATTAACACTGAACATCACACATATGCTTAAATCAATATTGTATAAAGAGTGGATTAAGATCAGGCTGGTTGTCTGGATAGCCCTCGGTCTTGGCCTCCTGGCCCTGATCAATATCTTCCTCAAGGTGCGTCATGACATAATGTTTGTCGATGCTGCAAACTACTGGTATTCATTCCTGTTCAGGGGTTTTACCTATTTCAGCATACTGAAGTTCCTGCCTTTTGTAATTGGCCTGGCGGTAGCCATAGCACAGTACTTCCCGGAGACAGTCAACAAGAGGATCAAGCTGACATTTCACCTTCCTGTCTCCGAGAACGGGATACTTATCAAGATGCATGCATTCGGGGCAGTGATGCTGTTGGCTATTTTCGTGGTCATACTGGGACTCTTCACAGCCGGCAGTGCAATCTTCTTCCCTTCAAACATTATCAGGGCATCACTGCTGACCATGTTGCCCTGGTTTCTCGCTGGCATGGCAACCTATTTCATGGTTGCACTGATACTGCTTGAGCCAATGTGGATCTTCAGGGGACTCTACGCGGCAGCGGCTGCAGGATTTGTGACAATCTTCTTCACAGGTGCATCAATAGGCGCATTCAGACCGGTGCTTCTGCCACTCACGCTGATTACCCTGGTTCTCAGTTGTGTTGTTTTGTTTTCGGGTTACAGGTTCAGGAAAGGAGAGATGTAAGATGATAAAGTTCAGCAGATATATATTAGTAGCTACAGCCATCCTGGTAGCATCGATAGTGCTGCCGACACTGTTCTGGACAATCTTTGAGAAGGTTCCCAGGTCACCCAATATATTCTACAGCACCATTACGGAAGACTTTGTGATTGTTGACGGCAGTAAGAAGAAAAATCCGGAAGGGAAGGAATACACCTCTGAAGAGTATGAAAAGATTCTTCCCTTCATGTTCTTCAGGCAGCTGATGGCTGATGGTACAATGCCCGATTCCATCAACGGAGTACTGATGGAGGCTCCCTCAATCAGCCGGGCCTCATCATTCTACAGGTATACACCGAAAAGACTCGACTCTCCGGTTCCCACCCTCTGGCCCATGTTTGAATCGCAGAGCGGAAAGGTAAACCTCACCATGCCGGAGGACTATTTCCGGATTGAGAAAAGGATGGAATTCATTGTGGCCAGAACAAACGAGGTCAACGAAGAGAAGAGCAGCCTGTTTACTGCTGCCCTGGCGGAAGAGGGATTCTCATTTCCGGCCGGGATCATAGCTGGCATTCCCACAACCAGGAAGTCGTGCGACGAGGGATATTTCATCACTGACAGCGCAGGGGCACTCTTTCATGTAAAGATGATTAAAGGGCAGCCATACGTTGTTCGTATTGACACTCCCGAAGAGCTTGATATTGTATACATTGAAGCTGTGGATATCCGCAGCAAAGAGTATTACTGTTATGTTTTTACCCGTAACAAGGGTGTATTTGTGGTAATGGATGAGGTCTATGACCTCCAGCGGCTGCCGGTTGACGGATTTAATCCTTCCATTCACACCTTCAGGCTTACCGCTGATCTGTTCAATAAGTGCATCACCGTTATGGGAAGTAACTGGTATGAGGCAATAGCACTTGATGACATGTATAATGTTGTGGCCACCCACGGAGAGGAGTGGGAAGATCTGTATGACAGACCTGACGGAAAAATGTTTGCCTCACTCTTTCCGTTCGAGACACAGATGAGAGATGATAATTCCTCGTTTGTAAGGTTCTACTTCAAGCCTTCACCGGGCGTAAGGTGGCTCATCGTCAACCTGCTCGCCCTGATAGTGACAGTGGTGCTGATTATCAGGCGCGGATGGCCGCTGAGATCCAATATCCCGGATCTGATTATAACAGCGGTAACCGGGGTGTACGGACTGATTGCCACACAGTTCTTTCCGAACAAATTCAGTAAAGTGAAACCTCCAGTCAAAAACTGACAGATTGAAAAAGTTACTTTCAATAGTGTTGTTGCTAGGCGTTGCCCTGGTGCTGACGGGACAGACAAGGTCGTCGATGCAGGGCAAGATCATCTGCCGGAATACAGGAGAACAGGTGATGATGGCAACCGTGGTTGTCAAGGAGCTTAACATCTGGGCCACCACCAATGATTCCGGCGACTTTGTGCTGCGGAATGTCCCTTCCGGGACCTATACGCTGGTTGTCTCATGCCTGGGGTTTATCGAGCATGAGCATCAGGTTACCTTCCCGGTTCGTGAAGAGAAGGTCACTATTCTTATTGATGAGGCCACCCTTGCCATCGAAGATGTTGTGGTGACAGCAAAAGAGGGGCGGCGAATAGCCTCGGGGTCGGTGATAGAACAGTCGGCCATACAGCATGTGCAGCCCACCGACCTCTCCGATGTATTGCAGTTGCTGCCGGGCCAAACGGCGCTTAACCCAGACCTCTCCAGGCCCAAACAGCTGACTGTCAGGGAGATCATCAGGAAAGACGGTTACATAGGCGATAATATGGCCAGCCTGGGGACATTGCTTATTGTTGACGGGGCACCGGTGTCCAATGATGCCAATATGCAGTTTCTCAAGACTACCGGTGCATCTACGGGCGTCACTGCCGGTTTTGCCACCACAGCCTCAGGAGGAACTGATGTCAGGCAGATAGCTGTTGACAATATTGAAACCATCGAGGTTGTAAGAGGTATTGCCGGAGTGGAGAATGGCGATATGCTAAGCGGTGCGGTCAAGGTGACCATGAAAAAAGGGAAGACCCCCTTTACAGCCAAAATAAAAACCGATCCCGGAATAAAACAGTTCTATGCCGGAAAAGGCCTGGCACTTGGAGACAAGGCCGGGACACTGAACCTCGACTTTGACTATACCCAGTCTTTTGATGATATAAGGGTAAGATACAAAACCTTCAACAGGCTCAACGGTGGTCTTATCTACAACAATACCCTTTTCAGGGAAACCAGACCGCTCACCCTGAGCCTTTCGGCACGTGGATCCCAGACCCTGGACGTCAGCAAAAACGATCCTGATATGCTTGATATCGAGGACTATGAGGCAAAGGATCAGGGTCTCTCCATGAACCTTAATGCCAAATGGGCGATGAACTCCACGGTGCTGACAAACCTGAACCTGATGGTCTCAGGCAATATACAGCATCAGGTGGGCCATGAGGTCACCATGGAGGAGATACCCTCCGGAGCCCAGCCGCAGCCGGTAGCCTACGAGCCGGGAGAGAACCAGGTACCCATACTGCCCTCCTCGTATATCAGCGATCTCACCATCGACGGCCGCCCCTATTATTACAACGTGAAACTGTCAGGCAACCGGTCGTTCAACATCGGCAAAATACTCAGTAATATTGTTGCAGGGGTTGATTATAAACTAATAGGCAACAACGGTTTGGGAAGGGTCTATGACCTGTCGCGGCCGCCTGTGCCCACTGGAGGAACAGATGCCAGACCGAGGTCATACAAGGATATACCATCCCTGGGACAGCTGGCATATTATGCCGAGGAGAACCTGGGTATACCCCTGGGGAAGACCAGGCTCGACCTTCAGGCAGGCCTCAGATTCACCAATGTGCAGCCTGAAGGCATCTTCAGGTCAAAGGAGGAGACCACTATGCTGGATCCCCGGTTTAATGCAAGGTACACTGTGATCGACAACGGAAAGGGAGCTCTATCGCATCTGGCCTTCAGGGGTGGTTACGGCCTCTTCTCCAAAGCCCCGTCACTGCTCTATCTCTACCCAGACAGGGCTTACTGGGATAAAACCGGACTGAGCTATTATGACCCTGTGGCACAAAGAGGTTTGTTTGTGGTTACAACCAAGATATTTGAAAATCCCCGCAATGAAAACTTGATTCCGGCAGTGAACCGCAAAATTGAAGGCGGATTTGACCTGACAATCAAGGATATTGACCTGAATGTTACTCTCTATTCAGAGAAGATGGAGAACGGCTTCAGTTTCGAATCATACTACGAGAATTTTATCTTCAACAGGTACACACAGCCGTTGCAGAACGGCCTGGAGCTCTATTTTGTGCCGGGCTCGGGAGTATTCTACCTCGATCCTGTCTCAGGCACTGAGGTGCAGCTGCCGGTGGTTCAGGATACTGTGTTTGTCAGTTTCACCTATCCCGGGAACGGTACCATGACAACAAAAAGGGGCGTTGAGTTTACCCTTGACCTGGGCACTGTAAGATCGTTACGTACCTCCTTCATCATTGACGGTGCCTGGATGACAGTGAAGAGGCAAACGACATTAGGAGATCTCACCAAACCATCCTCGGGCAGCATCGGCGGGAAGGAGTTCCCAATGGTTGCCCTCTATCCTGCAGGATACGGCAGCATTGACAAGCGCTTCAACACCAATATCAGGACTATCACACATATCAGGGAACTGCGCATGGTGGCATCCGTGACCACACAGATAATATGGATGGACCGCGACCAGAGTGTCTGGGATGACCCGGACGGCAATCCACTGTTCTATACTGATCCTGCTGTTGATGATCCGTATGGCGACAAGCTTTTGCCCAAGTATGTGGATCCATTGGGATATTATGACCGTCAGATGGTCTATCATGATTTCGACCGTGCCCTGGCAGTCACCAAACCCTATTCTGACCTGATAAAAAGGTATAATACTCCCTGGTACTTTGCCGAGACAGGCTACCCACCATACTTCGTCATAAACTTCAAACTCACCAAGGAGATCACTGACAAGGCCAACATCTCATTTTATGCAAACAATATTACCAATCGCAATCCCCTGATAAAACAACGTGGGGGCGCTCCTGAGGTCTATGCACGCAGGAACCCTCCCCTCTATTTTGGCGCAGAAATAAAAATCAAATTCTAACCTTAAATTGAATATCATGAAAAAATGCACAATCTTTCTGGTTATCATTCTTGCGGGAGCGGCGGCACTTACCTCCTGCGAGAAGGGAGCACAACTCTATGATGTAACCATCTCGGCTTACTATCCCGAGGGTTACGGCGATGATCTTGCCTCCGATGTAAATATTCTGATTGAGAATACCATCTCGGGCCAGAAGTTTAACCTGGTGACCAACACCCTTGGTACTGCCGAAATGGCACTCGAAGAGGGGATGTATAAAATATCAGCCACCAAGGAGACAGACGATTTCTATCTTAACGGAATAACCGAAAACCTGACAGTACAGCCCACCGGGACAAACAACTGGGATGTTCACCTGGTGGCTACTTCAAAAGAGGGCGGTCTTGTCTTCAAGGAGATCTACTACACGGGATCCAAAACCGAGTCAGGCAGCAACTACTACTCCGACCAGTTCCATGAGATCTACAACAACAGCGATGAGGTTGTCTATCTTGACGGCCTCTGTTTTGGGCTTACTACTCCATTGGGATCGACTGAGACTGTTTGGGTTAACCCCGACGGCTCCATCATGGACAGAATACCCTGCACATTCCATGTCCTGATGGTCCCCGGAACAGGCCAGCAGTACCCGCTGCAGCCCAGGACAAGCACAGTGCTTGCCATGGACGCTATAGACCACAAGACTGATCCGCTTGGCAATCCTCTCTCTCCAGTGAATCTTGCCGGAGCACAGTTTGAGGCTTTCATTGAGGCCCCCGGCAAGGATACCGACGCCCCACAGGCCACCAACATGATAGTGATGTACACTACCTCCGCATCAATGGTCGACTGGCTCCATACAGTCAATGGCCAGGGAGTTATCATGTTCAGGCTGCCGACCGGACTTGACTGGCAGACCTTTGTTGCCAACCCCGACAACTTCATGACCCAACCCGGATCAACTTCACAAACACAATACTTTATGGTGCATAAAGACTGGGTTGTAGATGGGGTGGAATGCAACCGCCCGGAGGAGGACAAGAGATTTAAGAGACTGCCTACCTCAGTTGATGCCGGTATGACCTGGAGCCTTGCCTCATATAACAGCAAGAGTGTCAGGCGAAAGGTTGAGAAGATCCTTGACGGAAAGGCCATCTACAAGGACAGCAACAACTCCTACAACGACTTTATCAACGATCTGGATCCAACACCCTTTGAACATCCGACAACCGTTGACAACTAGCTGACAAAATGAAGCGAGTGTGCCGGGCATGATGCAAACAGCCTGTCCGGCACCCCGCTTTAATTAACTGAATAACCAGGGTGATGAAGAATCTGACAGTTTTGCGTTTACTGATAAGTCTGATTATGGCTGGCCTTGCCGGTACGGTATCTGCGGCAGACACCATTGCGGTGCCGCGGGGCAGCCGTGCTTTTGACATCATGCCTTTTGTCCTCCCCTGGACAGGCACTTCAAACCCGGCCGCTCTATCAGAGACCAACTTCGGGAACATCAGCCTGGCACAGGCAGGATATACAAGGTTTGATGATGATATCAGGATGATTCAGCAGCCCGTGCAATCCTCATCATACCACGCGGTGACAAAGGGGTTCATGAATCTCGGAAGGGTTTCCCTCTTCGGATCATTCAAATACTCCAACTCCGGATACAAGGGTGTCAATTACAACGGCACCATGATGTTCGATACCCGTAATCCATACCTGCTAGGAGATTCGGTATCCGCAAGACAGTCCAGGGAGCAGTTCGGCATGGAGGGGAAACTGAGCTACTCACTTAATGATAGGGTTAACATAGCTTTTGGAGCAGAGTACCTCTCTGCCGTCGGGGCCAAACAGAAGGATCCGCGCAACAAGAACACAATCTCCTCGCTGAAGGTCACTCCCGGGATAACCTATGACCTGGGCAAAACAAAAGTCGGACTCTCAGGTTCGGTCTATACCACCAGCAATGAGATGTCCTACAAAGTTGAAGGTAACTGGAACCAGGACCTCTTTGTCTTCCTGGGCCTCGGTTACTTCAGGCAGGAAATCAACATATCATCCTATTCTCAGTGGTATACGGGAAACGGTTTCGCAGGGGCACTCCAGGCTTCCCGTGAGGGCGATGATCTTTACATGATAGCAGAGGTAAGCTATGACCATTATACTGAAGAGGCGCGTTCGGGCAGCTCTTTCAGACTGATTGACGGCATCATCGAGACAGATGACATCTCGCTGTCAGGGATGCTTAGGTTAGAACGGGGCCATGCTTTTCATATCCTCACCGTCAAGGGATCATTGAAGGCAGTGAGCGGCGACGAGATACTGCAACGATCATACAAAATAAACAAGGGTACCTATACCTACGATTCGCTTGCTACTGTAAGCTGGATAGAGAATAAGCAGATGATAACCGATCTGGGCGGTGAGTTGAAATATACCCGGATGGTTTATGACAACGATTATAATGTCGACCTGGAGTTTGGGGGAGCTCTGCGGGTCGGCTACTACTCCACCGAGCATTTCCCGGTACAGAGCTACGGATTCTACAATACATTTAATCTGGGCGGATCACTCTTTGCCAGGAAGCTGCTCAAGGGAGGCCGGCTGCTCATAACCCCGGGTCTGGAGGCCGGTTACCGGATGAACCTGGGATCCGATATATCATATATCGTTCAGACTCTGAGCATTCCGGCCATGGTATATCATGACTACTATATCGCGAAAGCTAATATTATCAGTGCATCAGCATCGGTCAGGATTGAGATGCCCTTCAGTCAGAACAAATTTATCAAATCATTGTTCCTTATTCCGCAGGGCCGGTATGCTGCGGCTCCGGGCTCCGAGGCCGGAGATTTGTCAGGATATATGATAGATGTTGTAGCCGGACTTACATTTTAAAATTATGAAGAAATCAATCGTATCAGCAATGTTGGCGTTAACCCTGTTAACGCCAACATTTTCTCAGCCCCTGAATGTCAGGTTTGCAATCATAGCCGACAGTAAATCTATGACAGCGGCTGGTAATGAGATAAAGGAATATGCATCCGTACTTAAGGCAGAAGGCCTTGATGCGGTTATCATAGAGGACCGCTGGAAGCATGCTGACTCCATCAGGTCGGTCTTGCGTAAGATGTATGACTCAGGCCATGGATTGGAGGGAACGGTGTTCATTGGCGAGATTCCTGTGCCCATGCTCCGTGATGCACAGCACCTCACATCGGCCTTTAAGATGGACCAGGATCGATACCCGTGGAACAGGTCGTCAGTGCCTTCTGACAGGTTCTACGAAGACTTTGACCTGGAGTTTACATTCCTGAAGCCTGATACAAACGGACTTTATTTCTACTACACCCTGAACCCCTCATCACCGCAGGTGCTCACTCCGGACATCTACAGCGGCCGGATACGGATTCCTGACGACAGTGACGGGTCAAAACTGCAGGCATATCTGTGGAAAGTAATAGAAGCACACAAGAACCCGGATATCGTTGATGAGCTTCTCTTCTTTGCCGGCCATGGATACAATTCCAATTCCATGACAGCCCGTATCGATGAGAAGGTCGCGCTGCTGCAGCAGTTCCCGCAGCTCAGCAGGCAGGATAAAGGACTGGAATACATAGATTACACCTTTGATGAGCACATCAAGAACAGCATCCTCTCACTGATGACTGACGAGATGGTTGACATAGCCCTGCTTCACCATCACGGTGCCTATGATGCCCAGTATGTGGGATCGGAGAAGGCAGCCAACGGTGTGCAGCAGAATATTGAGAGTATCAAATTCTACCTCCGTTCAAAGGTAAGGGGTGCAAATGACACCGTGGAGGCCAAGAACAGGTATATGGAGTGGCTGGGAGTCCCCGATTCATGGTTCAGGGGTGCAAACGAGAAAGGACAGACTGAGATAGACTCAGCCTGGTTTGCAGATATGGACATCATTGCTCAGGATGTGGCAGAATATGACATCAAGACCAGGTTCATCATGTTTGATGCCTGCTTCAACGGTTCATTCCACCGCGATGAATTCATCTCGGGAGCATATGTCTTCGGTGAAGGAAGAACGGTGGCGGCACAGGCCAACACCGTCAACTCGCTGCAGGACAAGTATCCCAACGAGATGGTAGGCCTGCTCTCATACGGCATGAGGGTGGGAGAGTGGAACCGGATGGTATGCTTCCTGGAGTCCCATATTATCGGCGACCCCACCTTCAGGTTCGCTTCATCGGATCCGAAGCTTGACGCCGACAGGATGATGAAGAGGGCCGGCAACAACGGCATGCTGGTGAAGCTGACCTCATACCCTCATCCCGATGTGCAGAGCTGGGCTCTCTGGCATCTTCATTCCAACGGTTATCCGGATATAAGCAACCTGCTGACAGATAAATACTTCAGCTCGCCGTACATGAACACCCGCATGACTGCGCTGAAGCTCCTTACGCAGCTGAAAGACGACAACTTCGTCAGGGTGACGGCAGCAGCTCTCAACGATTCATATGAGCTTGTTCGAAGGTTTGCTGCCATATACTGCCAGGAGTCTGGCGACCCGCGGCTGGCGCCGGCATTGATACGTCTGGTTACCCATCCCAATGTCTCAAAGAGGGTGAACTACCAGGCTGTGGATGCCCTGGCATGTTTTGACAGCACACTGCTGATGCGGGAGCTCGACAAAAGATTTGAAGGTACTGATACGGCAAACTATCTTGGGTTAATCTACAACCAGACTGCGGCAAACATAAGCAAAAGGGCCGGTTATCCGCGTGAGAGCATTGAGACTATCACGGGGGCGGATGTCACTGAGAAGAACAAGCTCTTTGACATCAGGTCACTGCGCAACCTGACATACCACACCCTCATTGAGCCATTGTGTGAATATGTTCTCACCGCTCCCGGAGAGAAGCTGGAAGTTGCACTTATCGAGGCTCTCGGCTGGTTTAACTATAGCTATAACAGGCAGCATATAATTGACACCTGCAACACCATCATGGCTGACACTGAAAGGTTCCCGGAGCCGGTACGCCTCGAGGCCCTGAGGACGTTAAAACGGCTGGAGTAAAGCCTTTGCTTCATAGACGTGCTTCGGAAAGCATTTCGTGAAGTCCGGCCTTCTATTGAAGGGTCAGATTACCACTTAGGCTCCAGGTGATTCGGTTATCACTGCATCATAAGAGTCAGGGCACATATCACTGACTTGCTCCTGGGGTGATTGATACCGTACAGATCATGAGGCATGGCAACCAGGATCTCGAAGTTGCGTCCCGCGGTCACGATGAAGCCCGGGTAGAGTGTCAGCAGGGAGAACCTCTCATGCTCCTCCGGACCGAATCCGGACCTGAAGCCTGTTCCCAGCACTGTCTGCATGCTGCCGTCAAAGAGAAACCATCCCCAGTCGAAACAGAGATTAAGACATCCGTGTGAGGGGATGAGCTCCCCTGCCACCGGGATACTGTATCCGGCGTTTATATCCACAGACACCGACGTGGTTATCTCCTGTGACAGCAGGAGGGCGCCGGAAACAGATGAGAGCACTGATGTTCTTTCAGAAACAGGATGGAACAGGGTCTCTCCGAAGCCGAATTTCATTCCCCCTGCCACTGCCAGAGAAGTTGCCCCCTGCCGGCAGGGCATCCACTTTATGCCCAGTGAAGCTTCTTCAGCCTCCCTGTCTACCGTGGCTCCTATCTCAGTGTTGCGCAAGGCTCCGAAGGTCATGCGGAAGAAGAGGCTGGAGGCGATATCAGCTTTTCTTCCATCACCGGTCAGGGGATTAAGAGTACCGTTATCGTCCCAAACTGATACACTCTTCTCAAATGCATACTGTATTTCAAACTCGAGGCTCTGATGGTCGATAACCTGTCCGGAGGAGCTGTTAAGTTTTGATCCTGATATACCACACACCTGTCCTGACAGGTGGCTTAATCCGGAAAGAAAAAACAGGGCTATCGTGCAATGAATGTTAGGATTTGCCATTTAAGATCATCATCTTACATTATGATGACCTGACTAGGCAAAAGTTTAATCAGGCTGTTATTTTTCTTTAACACTTGACGGCAGCACGGGCACTGCGCCCAATCCGTTCCGGTTTGTGCCGGCGGACACAATCACCCCCTGATACAGAAAATTGTCATTTATGCAGGTAAGAGTCTGCTCCTTTCCACAAGTAATCAACATTATCATTTATAGTGCGCGAGGGCAAACCGGAAAAGGTGCGAACCACACCCTGTTTGGTGGCGCCATTAAGGCTCTGTGTAGCGGGCGTACAAACAGGGGGTGGTTGTCCTTTCCGGCCTCCTTTTCTTTGGTTCATTTCTTTTGGAGGAGCAAAAGAAATGAACAGTAATCCCAAAAGAAAAAGGGTGCCCTTTTGAGACACCCTCTTCCTGTAATATGTAAGGTGAGATTCTGGTTTATTCCTCCTCTTCCTCGGCCTCGTATGCCTTTATGACGGCATCCTGTACCTCGCCGGGAACCTGGGTATACTCCGCGAACTTCATGGTGTACATCGCACGACCGCCGGTCAGTGAACTGAGGGCGGTGGAGTACTTGTTCATCTCGGCCAGGGGTACCTTTGCCCTGACGACCTCAAATCCCTTGTCGCTTGACATGCCGAGAACCATACCGCGGCGGCCCTGCAGGTCACTGATCACATCACCCATACGGTCTGACGGAACCATTATCTCCACGTCATATACAGGCTCCAGAATCTTCGGACCGGCATTCTTGAAGGCGGTGCTGAAGGCATTACGCCCTGCCAGACGGAACGAGATCTCATTTGAGTCAACGGAGTGCATCTTGCCGTCATAGACGTAAACCCGTATGTCACGGGCATAGGAGCCTGTTAACGGACCTACCTCCATCTTCTCCATGATACCCTTCAGGATAGCAGGCATGAACCGTGCATCAATGGAGCCTCCCACGATACAGTTCACATAGATCAGCTTACCGCCCCAGGGAAGCTCAATCTCCTCCAGGTCTCGGTTGGAAAGCTTGATCTCCTTGCCGGCAATCTTCATCATTGTCTTTGCCTCTGAACCTTCCTCGTAGGGCTCGATTATCATATGCACTTCACCGAACTGGCCTGCGCCGCCCGACTGTTTCTTGTGACGGTAGTCAGCCTGTGCTGCCCTGGTGATAGTCTCACGGTAGGGAATCTTAGGAGCAAGATACTGTGTATCAATCTTAAAGATATTGTCAAGATGCCACTTCAGAATATTGAGATGGTATTCGCCCTGTCCGTGGATGATGATCTGTTTGAGTTCCTTGGAATACTCCACAAGGATGGTCGGATCCTCCTGGTGCATCCTGTTCAGCGCCTCGCCCAGCTTCTCCTCATCGCTCTCACTCACCGGTTTGATGGCAGCACGGTATTTAGGAGCGGGGAACATCATATCCTCATATTTCCAGTCGTTGCCCGGCGCATTGAGCGTATGGTTTGTCTTGGTGTTTTTCAGTTTCACGAAGCCGCCGATATCACCTGCATGCATCTCGGGAACACGGCTGCGGTTCTTGCCGGCAACGGCGAAGATCTGTGAGAGGCGCTCCTTGGTTCCGTTGCTGGTGTTGACCGCGTCAAAGTTCTCGCTGACCTTGCCTGACATAACCCTGAAGTAGTTGATCTCACCAATGTGTTCTTCAAGGGTTGTCTTGAAGACGAATACTGAAGCCGGGCCTGCAGGAGTGCATTTGACCTCTGTGCCCTTTGAGTTTTTCACTGCCGGCATGTCAGCCGGTGAAGGTGCTGAGACAGCCACGAAATCAAGCAGCCTGTCAACGCCTGTGTTTCCTTTGGCGGAGATGCAGAATACCGGGAAGATGCCTCTTTTGAGCAGGCCTTCGCGCAGTCCGCGCCCTATCTCCTCCTCGGTGAGTTTGTCATTGGCAAAAAAGAGTTCCATCAGGGCTTCATCGCTCTCAGCTGCCTTCTCGGTCAGGGCGGCATGCAGCTCGTCAGCCTTGGCCTGGTGTTCGGCAGGTATGTCAAGCACCTCGGCTTTGCCGCCGTCCTTGCCGTAACGCAGCATCTTCATGCTGATGACGTCAATAATGGTGTTGAATCCCGTACCCTCGTTAACCGGGAACTGTGCCAGTGTCACGTTGCTTCCGAAGCGCTCGTGCAGCATCTCAACCGACTTTTCAAAGTTGGCTTTCTCATGGTCAAGTCCGTTAACCACTATGATGAGTGGCTTCTGAAATTTATCGGCATGCCTGAAGTGAATCTCGGTGCCCACCTCAACGCCGTTCTGAACGTTGATCACCAGCATGGCTGTGTCAGCGGCATACATTGAAGAGATCACCCCACCGGAGAAATCATCCAGCCCGGGAGTGTCAAGGATGTTGATCTTCCTGTCCCTGAACTCGGCATAGAGTACTGTTGAAAAAATTGAGTTGCGGTTCTCCTGCTCAATCGGTTTGTAATCTGAGACGGTGTTCCTGGCTTCTACTGTACCCCGTCTCTCGATAACCCCGCCGTCGAAAAGCATTGCTTCCGCGAGGGTTGTCTTGCCTGAGCCCGAGTTTCCCAGCAGAACAATGTTCCTTAGGTGGTCTGTTGAGTATGTCTTCATCTTCGGCTTTTAATTATTATATATGTATTGTGTAATCTGTCTGTATGGGAGCGCAAAAATAACAAATTTTCAAAAGATTGCATATAAAGTGATCGCTGTTTGGAAAATATTTATTTACTTTGCACCGGTTTTTTGAAAACAGGAGTACCGGTCTCTCCGTCAGTGTGTAAGTTTACAAAAGATTTCGGAAGGAGCGGTCGGGAAGAAGATCCTGGAAATAACTTACAAACCATAAGTTACATCTTCAGAAAACTTTGCACCGGGGTGCAGTGGCGGCATACCGCGGCTGTGGTGTCCGGGATGCATGACCAGTATTGTTGAGCCGTTCGTGCAGTGTGCGGGCGGTTATTTTAAAAGAAGATTATTTGCATAAGAGAATATAAAAGGATTAATAATTAAAAGAGAATTATGCCAACAATTCAGCAGTTAGTTAGAAAAGGCCGCAAGAAGCTGGTTGACAAGAGCAAGGCACCTGCTCTTGACTCATGCCCGCAGCGCAGGGGAGTATGTGTTCGCGTATATACTACCACGCCAAAGAAACCTAACTCAGCCATGAGAAAAGTTGCCAGGGTGAAGCTGACCAACCAGAAGGAGGTCAATGCATACATCCCCGGTGAAGGACACAATCTGCAGGAGCACTCCATAGTGCTTATCAGGGGCGGCAGGGTCAAGGACCTGCCGGGTGTCCGTTACCATCTTGTCCGTGGCGCACTCGATACATCCGGTGTTGATGGCCGCAAGCAGAGAAGGTCAAAATACGGAGCAAAAAGACCAAAGAAGTAACAGCTAAAGGATTCAGATTATGAGAAAGGCAAAACCAAAGAAGAGGATCCTCTTACCGGACCCCAAGTTCAATGATCCGTACGTTACACGTTTCGTGAATAACCTGATGTATGATGGTAAAAAGACCGTTGCCTACAGGATTTTTTACGATTCACTTGAGATAGTAGCCGAGAAGATGAAGAATGCGGAGAAGACTCCGCTCGAGATCTGGAAACAGGCACTTGACAATATTACTCCTCATGTTGAGGTAAAAAGCCGCAGGGTTGGAGGTGCAACCTTCCAGGTACCTCTTGAGATCCGTCCTGACCGTAAGGTGAGCATAAGCATGAAGAATCTCATCCTGTTCGCGCGCAAGCGCACGGGGCACAGCATGGCTGAAAAGCTGGCTGCTGAGGTGATGGCTGCTTACAACAGTGAGGGCGGAGCTTACAAGAGGAAGGAAGATACTCACCGTATGGCAGAGGCCAACAAGGCCTTCGCCCACTTCCGGTTCTGATTATAACAGCATGTGGTTATCCGTCAGCCAGAAATGAACAGCGATCTGAGACATACCAGGAACATAGGCATTATGGCCCATATTGATGCCGGGAAGACTACCACTTCCGAGCGCATCCTCTATTATACCGGCCGTACACACCGCATCGGCGAAGTCGATTCAGGCAATGCCACTATGGACTGGATGGTACAGGAGCAGGAAAGAGGGATCACCATCACATCGGCTGCCACCACCACATTCTGGAAACACAGGGATCAGATTTACAAGATCAACCTTATTGACACTCCGGGGCATGTTGATTTCACCGTGGAGGTGGAGAGATCACTCCGGGTGCTTGACGGTGCCGTGGCTGTATTCTGTGCCGTCGGTGGCGTAGAGCCGCAGAGCGAAACGGTCTGGAGGCAGGCCAACAAATACAATGTGCCACGGATTGCGTTCGTCAACAAGATGGACCGCCCGGGCGCTGACTTCCTTGGCGTGGTTCAGCAGATGGAAGAGAAACTGGGTGCTCACCCGGTACCTGTTCAGATACCTATCGGCGCCGAGGAGAATTTCTCAGGCCTCATTGACCTGATAGAGATGAATGCCATCATCTTCGAGGATGGCGATGATCCTCTCCAGAACTACGCTATAAAGCCTATCCCGGATTTTATGAAAGAGGAGGCAGATGAGTGGAGGATGAAACTGGTTGAGGCATGCGCCGAGATGGATGACTCCATCCTCGAGCGCTATCTTGAGGATCATGAGAGCATTGACTCAGAAGAACTGATCAAGGTGCTTCGCCGTGAGACTGTTGAGGGAGTGATTGTCCCTGTCTTCTGCGGAGCCGCATTCAAAAACAAGGGCATTCAGCGACTGCTTAACGGGGTGGTTGCCTTCCTCCCCTCCCCGGTGGATGTGGGGGCTGTCAAAGGCCATGACCCGCGCGATGAGAAGGAAGTGCTGCGCAATCCTGACCCCGATGAGCCTTTCGCTGCACTGGCCTTTAAAATAGCAACCGATTCATACATGGGAAGGCTGGTCTTCATGAGGATCTATTCAGGAACCCTCAGCGCAGGCGAGACTGTACTTAATGTAAGAACCGGCAAGAGGGAGAGGATCAACCGCCTCTTCCAGATGCATGCAAACAAGCAGAACCCCATTGAGACCGTCTATGCAGGCGATATCTGTGCAGGCGTGGGGTTCAAAGACCTTAAGACAGGAGACACTCTCTGTGCCATTCACAAGCCTGTCGTACTTGAGTCAATGGAGTTCCCGGAACCGGTTATCTGGATCGCCATTGAACCGAAGACACAGGCTGATATTGACCGTCTTAGCATGGCCCTGGCCAAGCTGGCTGAGGAAGACCCAACCTTCAGGGTGAAGTCGGACCCCGACAGCGGACAGACAGTCATCAGCGGCATGGGAGAGCTGCATCTTGAAATTCTTATTGACCGTCTTAAGAGAGAGTTCAATGTTGAATGCAACCAGGGAAGACCCCAGGTGGCATACAAGGAGGCTATCACCTCATCATACACTTACAGGGAACTCTTCAGGAAACAGACAGGCGGCAAGGGTAAATTCGCGGATATAACCGTGGAATTTATGCCTGCCGATGACGGTGTTCCCGGACTGACCTTCGTGAATGAGATCAGGGGAGGCAATGTGCCCAGGGAGTTTATTCCTTCAATAGAGAAGGGATTCCGTGAGGCAATGACCAACGGCCCGCTGGCCGGCTTCCCGCTTGACAGCCTCAAGGTTATCCTCAAAGACGGTTCGTACCATCCCGTTGACTCCGACTCGCTATCGTTCGAGATAGCAGCCAGGCAGGCCTTCCGCAACGCGGCAGGCAAATGCCGTCCGGTGCTGCTCGAGCCGGTGATGAACGCCGAAGTGGTTACCCCGGAAGAGTACGTGGGTGATGTGGTAGGCGATTTCAACAAGCGCAGAGGCAAGGTGGAAGGTATGGAATCGAAAGCAGGTGCAAGGGTAATAAAAGCAAAAGTACCTCTGGCAGAAAACTTCGGATACGTTACAGTACTTCGTACCCTTACCTCGGGCAGGGCAACATCCACAATGGAGTTCTCCCATTTTGAAGAGGTGCCTGCAGAATTGGCAAAGAAAATTATTGAAGTAACAACAGGAAAAATTCTTTAAAAGAGATGAGTCAGAAAATCCGCATCAAACTGAAGTCTTACGATCACAACCTGGTCGACAAGTCGGCTGAAAAGATCGTCAAGACGGTCAAATCGACGGGTGCAGTTGTCAGCGGCCCCATACCGCTTCCCACCCACAAGAGAATTTATACGGTGCTCCGTTCTCCGTTCGTCAACAAGAAATCAAGAGAGCAGTTCGAACTGTCATCTTACAAGCGCCTGCTTGACATATACAGCTCAACCCCCAAAACCATCGATGCATTGATGAAGCTTGAGCTGCCCAGCGGAGTGGAAGTGGAAATAAAAGTGTGAAACCGGAAAATTACTGAATTATGCAGGGATTAATAGGAAAAAAGGTTGGAATGACATCCGTCTTCAGTGAAGAGGGCAAGAGCATTCCATGCACAGTTCTGGAAGTGGGCCCGTGTGTGGTGTCACAGGTAAAGACTGTGGAGAAAGATGGTTATTCGGCTTTGCAGCTCAGTTATGACGACAAGAAAGAGAAGTCAAGCAATAAGGCTGAGATAGGTCACTTTAAGAAGGCAGGCACCGCACCCAAGCGGAAGGTTGCTGAATTTGTGGGATTCGAGGAGGACAAGTACAAGCTTGGAGATGTTATTACCGTGGATCTCTTCAATGATGACACCTATCTTGATGTAAGAGGATGGACCAAGGGTAAGGGCTTCCAGGGTGTTGTCAAGCGTCACGGTTTCGGTGGTGTGGGTGACCAGACCCACGGTCAGCATAACCGTCTCAGGGCTCCCGGTTCAATGGGCGCCTCATCATGGCCGTCAAGAGTCATGCCCGGAATGCGCATGGCTGGAAGAACAGGCGGCAGACAGCAGGAAACGGAACTCAGGGTGGTCAAAATCCTTCCCGAATCAAACCTGCTTCTTGTCAAGGGTGCCGTACCCGGCCCCAAAGGTGGTTACGTAATAATAACAAAGTAATGGAAATAGCAGTATATAACATAGAAGGCAAAGAGACCGGAAAAAAGGTCACTCTTAATGATGCCATCTTCGGCATCGAACCCAATGATCACGCTATTTACCTCGATACCAAACAGTATCTGGCCAGCCAGAGACAGGGTACTCACAAAGCCAAGGAACGCAGCGAGATCATGGGCAGTACACGCAAGCTCAAGAGACAAAAGGGTACCGGAACAGCACGCTTCGGCAGCATCAAGAACCCCGAGTTCCGCGGCGGCGGCCGTATCTTCGGCCCCAGACCCAGATTCTATGGCTTCAAGCTTAATAAAAAGGTGAAACAGCTGGCAAGAAAATCGGCCCTCTCATACAAGGCTAAAGAAAACAAAATAATAGTCCTTGAAGATTTCTCAATGGAGGTTCCGAAGACTTCTCAAATGGCCGGCATGAGCGCAAATCTCAACCTGTCCAGGAAAAATTCACTTATTGTTTTATCAGAACAAAATAAAAACATATATTTGTCATCTCGAAATTTGCAGGGAGTTGAAGTTGTAATTATCAGTGATTTAAATACTTACAATATAATGAAAGCTTCAACTCTGGTGCTGACGGAGAGCGCAGTTGATGTTTTGCAGTCAACAATATAAACCAGGAGCATAGTTATGGAAATATTGATCAAACCCATAGTGACCGAAAAGATGACCAGTCAGGGCGAGGCCTACAACAGGTATGGTTTTCTGGTTGCACGTCAGGCCAACAAGCTGCAGATCAAGAAGGCAGTGGAAGATCTTTACGGCGTGAACGTTGAGTCTGTGAACACAATCAACTATGGTGGCAAGACGAAGACCCGATATACCAAATCAGGTATGATGAAGGGCCGGACGGCAGCAACGAAGAAGGCTGTTGTCACTCTCGCCAAAGGAGAGACAATAGATTTTTACAGCAACATTTAATATAGTATGGCAGTCAGAAAGATCAAGCCTGTAACACCAGGCCAGAGACATAAGATCACGAGCACCTTTGACGAGGTGACAAGTGACAGGCCGGAGAAATCCTTGCTCGCGCCGCTGAAGAAGTCAGGAGGAAGGAACGTTAACGGCAGACGGACCATGAGGTACATTGGCGGCGGCCACAAGAGGATGTACCGGGTGATCGACTTTCAGAGGACCAAGGACGGCATACCCGCCAGGGTAACCTCAATTGAGTATGATCCCAACAGGTCGGCACGTATTGCTCTTCTCACCTACGAAGACGGTGAGAAGAGGTATATCATTGCTCCCAACGGTCTGAAGGTCGGTCAGGAGCTGATGTCAGGAAAGGCGGCAGCGCCGGAGGTAGGCAACACCCTTTTCCTGGAAGACATACCCCTGGGCACAATAGTGCACAACATTGAGCTGAAGCCCGGAAGGGGTGCAGCCATGGCCCGCAGTGCAGGCACCTTTGCACAGCTGGCTGCCCGTGACGGCAAGTATGCAATCATCAAGCTTCCTTCGGGTGAGACAAGGATGGTGCTTACCTCGTGCCGCGCCACGATAGGTACTGTTTCAAACACTGACCACAACCAGGAACGTTCCGGCAAGGCAGGGCGCAAGCGCTGGCTGGGCCGCAGACCCAGGACAAGGGGCGTTGCGATGAACCCGGTTGATCACCCCATGGGCGGTGGCGAAGGAAGGGCCTCGGGAGGACATCCGCGCTCACGCAGCGGCAAGCCCGCCAAGGGTTACAAGACCAGGAGCCGTACCAAGTATTCGAACAAGCATATTATTGAAAGAAGGAAAAAATAATTGATACGATGAGCAGATCCATTAAAAAAGGCCCCTTCATTGATCTCCCCCTGGGCAAAAAGGTGGAAGCAATGAATGACAGCGGAAAGAAAACTGTGATCAAGACCTGGTCAAGAAGATCAGTTATTTCTCCCGATTTCGTGGGACACACGCTGGCAGTGCATAACGGAAACAAATTTATACCTGTCTACATTACAGAGAACATGGTTGGCCACAAGCTGGGTGAGTTTGCCCCTACCCGTACATTCCGTGGTCATGGCGGGAAACAGAAATAGGGTAGTGTAGCATAAACTGAAAAATTATCAGAAATGGGTGCAAGAAAAAGAATAAGCGCAGGCGCCAGAAAGGAAGCCGCAAAAGAGAAGGCTCAGGCCATTCTCCGGAATGTCCCGACATCCCCGCGCAAAATGAGGCTGGTTACTGATCTTATCAGGGGCCAGGAAGTGAACAGGGCTCTTGATATCCTCAGGTTCAGCAAGCAGGAAGCATCACGCAGGGTGGAAAAGCTCCTTCTCTCAGCCATAGCCAACTGGCAGGCCAAGAACGAGGGCGTCCGCCTTGAAGAGAGCAACCTGTATGTCAAGGAGGTGAAGGTAGATGGCGGCCGCATACTGCGCCGTATCCAGCCTGCCCCCCAGGGAAGGGCTTACCGTATTCGCAAGAGATCAAACCATGTAACCCTTGTGCTGGGTAGCAGGAATCAGGAAGTTGAAACTATTTCAGAGTAAACAATGGGACAAAAAGTAAATCCGATAGGCAACAGAGTAGGAATTATCAGGGGATGGGACTCCAACTGGTACGGTGGCAATGACTTCTCAGGCAAGCTTGTTGAAGACACCCGCATAAGGGAATACCTTAATGCCAGGCTGGCCAAGGCAAGTCTTTCAAAGATAGTCATTGAACGTACCCTCAAGCTCATAACCGTCACCGTAAACACAGCCCGTCCCGGTATCATTATCGGCAAAGGAGGCCAGGAGGTTGACAAGCTTAAAGAGGAGCTCAAGAAGATCACCAAAAAGGAGGTCCAGATAAATATCTTCGAGGTGAAGCGTCCGGAGCTTGATGCAGCTATCGTTGCCGGCAACATAGCACGCCAGGTGGAGGGAAAGATCTCATATCGCCGCGCTATCAAGATGGCCATTGCCTCCACCATGCGCATGGGCGCTGAAGGCATAAAGGTTGTGATATCAGGCAGGCTCGGCGGCGCCGAGATGGCCCGTAATGAGACCTATAAGGATGGGAGAATCCCTCTTCATACTTTCCGTGCTGACATAGACTATGCCCTGGCAGAGGCACTTACCAAGGTTGGCCTTATAGGCATCAAGGTATGGATCTGCAACGGAGAGGTATACGGCAAGCGTGACCTCAGCCCGAACATAGGCGCCAAGAACATTAAGGGCAGCAAGGCACCTACCGGCGGATACAGGAAAAGAAGCGGGGGTGGCAAAAAAGAATCCCGATAAGTATATAACTATTTAATATAACTGAGCGATGTTACAACCGAAGAAGACCAAGTACAGGAGGAGCCAGAAGGGCAGGATGAAAGGCAATGCCCAGAGAGGCAATCAGCTGGCATTCGGATCATTTGGCATCAAAACCCTCGAGGAGGCATGGATCACCGGCCGTCAGCTTGAGGCTGCACGCCAGGCTGTCACCCGTCACATGAAACGTGAGGGCCAGATATGGATCCGCGTCTTCCCTGATAAACCGATAACCAAAAAACCTGCAGAGGTACGTATGGGTAAAGGTAAAGGTGCACCCGAAGGATTCGTGGTGCCTGTAACCCCGGGACGCATTATCATAGAGGCTGAAGGCGTATCTTACGCCGTGGCCAAGGAAGCACTCCGCCTTGCAGCAGGCAAGCTCCCCGTGGCAACAAAATTCGTGGTTCGACGTGATTACGCTGAGGAATAAAAAAAGAGAGCGATGAAAAGTTCAGAGATAAGAGAATTAAGCAACCAGGAGCTTCTCGAACGTATTGACAATGAGAAGACCGCACTCGTGCGCATGAAGCTAAACCACGCAATTTCTCCCCTTGATAATCCACAGAAGATCAAGGAGAGCAGAAAAACTATTGCCAGGCTCATGACAGAGATGCGCAAGAGAGAGTTGAATGATAAAACCAAATAGCCGTTATCAGCATGGAAGAAAGGAATCTTAGAAAAGAGCGTACAGGTGTTGTCGTCAGCAACAAGATGGACAAATCTATCGTCGTTGCCATCCGCAGGAAGGTAAAGCACCCCATCTATGGCAAGTTCGTCAACAAAACCAAAAAGCTGATGGCTCATGATGAGGAGAACACCTGCAACATTGGTGATACGGTACGCATAATGGAGACCAGGCCTCTCAGCAAGAACAAAGCCTGGAGATTGGTGGAAATAATTGAAAGAGCTAAGTAATTATGATACAGCAGGAAAGCAGGTTGACTGTTGCCGATAACACCGGTGCCAAGGAGGTACTTTGCATAAGGGTGCTCGGCGGAAGCAAGAAGAGGTACGCAAGCGTCGGAGACAAGATAGTTGTCTCGGTAAAGAGTGCTCTGCCCTCCGGTGAAGCAAAGAAAGGATCAGTGAGCAAGGCCGTGGTTGTAAGGACAAAGAAGGAGATACGCCGTGCTGACGGCTCATATATCCGCTTTGATGACAACGCGGTGGTACTCCTCACCAACCAGGATGAGGTGCGCGGTACCCGTATCTTCGGTCCCGTGGCCAGGGAACTGCGCGACAAGTACATGAAGATCGTCTCACTTGCACCTGAAGTGTTATAATACTTTTAAACTGACACCCGATGCAGAAGAAATTACACATCAAAAAGGGAGACACAGTGGCTGTCATTGCCGGTGAATCCAAAGGACAGAAAGGCCGTGTCCTTGAGGTAGACAGGGATAAGAACAAAGCCCTGGTGGAAGGGGTTAACCTGGTATCAAAACATACCAAGCCCAATGCCAAGGCACCCCAGGGAGGCATCCTTAAAAAGGAGGCACCCGTACACATCTCGAACCTTATGGTCATTGACCCGGCAAGCGGTAAGCCCACACGCGTCGGCCGCAAGCTGAATGACAAGAACAAACTGGTACGTTACGCCAAAAAATCAGGAGAGGAGATCAAATAATGTATACGCCTGCTTTAAAGACCAAATACAAGAGTGAGATAACGCCTGCTCTCATGAAGCAGTTCAGCTACAGGACTGTGATGCAGGTGCCCCGTCTGGAAAAGATAGTTATCAGCCAGGGAATCGGTCAGGCTATCGCTGACAAGAAACTGCTTGAAATGGGGCAGAAAGAGGTTAGTGATATAGCCGGGCAGAAGGCTGTGCAGACCGTCTCCAGGAAGGATATCTCCAATTTCAAACTCAGGAAGGCCATGCCCATAGGAGTGATGGTGACCCTTCGTAAGGACCGTATGTATGAGTTCCTCGAGAGGCTCATTGCAGTGGCTCTGCCGCGGATACGCGACTTCAAGGGGGTGGGTGCCAGGCTCGACGGCCGGGGCAACTATACCCTGGGCATTACCGAGCAGATAATATTCCCCGAGATTGATCTTGACAAGATAGCCAAGATCATGGGGCTTCAGATCACCTTTGTCACAACGGCTAAAAGTGATGAGGAGGCTTATGCCCTGCTTAAAGAATTCGGAATTCCCTTTAAAAACAAGTAAACAGATCGGAATATGGCTAAGGAATCAATGAAAGCCCGCGAGGTCAAACGCGCAAAACTTGCCAAAAGGTATGCTGCAAAAAGAGCTGCTCTCAAAGCTGAAGGCAACTACATTGCAATGAGCACCCTGCCGCGCAACTCAAACCCTATCAGGCAGCGCAACAGGTGCAAGCTCACCGGCAGGCCAAGGGGATACATGAGGCAGTTTGGCATCAGCAGGATTACCTTCAGGGAGATGGCTTCAAAAGGGCTTATCCCGGGCGTAAGAAAAGCAAGCTGGTAACAACCGAGATATAAACAATTAATTATACTATAAGATGACAGATCCAATAGCAGATTTTCTTACAAGGGTAAGGAATGCCATCAGAGCCGGACATAAAGTGGTTGAAACACCGGCTACCGGCCTGACGAAGGATATCACAAGGATACTTTATGACAAGGGATATATTCTGAGCTATAAGTTTATTGATGATAATCTGCAGGGCAAAATCAAGATCGCCCTCAAGTATCATCCCAAGTCAAAGCTCCCTGCTATCAAACAGATACAGCGGGTGAGCCGTCCGGGCCTCAGGAGATATGCCGGGGTTGATGAACTCCCCAGAGTACTCAACGGACTGGGAATTGCCATCCTTTCAACCTCGCACGGCGTGATGACCGAGAAAGAGGCAGTTAAGGAGAATGTCGGTGGTGAAGTAATATGTTATGTCTACTAAACAGGAGGAAGTTAAATGTCACGAGTAGGAAAATTACCTGTAAACCTGCCATCAGGAGTCACCATTGATGTGAGTGACGACAACGTGGTCAGTGTTAAAGGCCCCCTGGGAACTCTGTCGCAGAAGATAGACAGTGACATCAGGGTGGAGGTTGAGAATAATGAAATCATACTTTCCAGGCCCAATGACGAGAAGCGCCTCAAGTCGCTCCATGGCCTTTACAGGGCGCTCATTGCCAACATGGTTGTGGGCGTCAGCACCGGCTACAGGAAAGAACTTGAACTTGTTGGCGTAGGCTATCGCGCAGAAGCCAACGGTCAGCGTCTTGAGATGAGCCTGGGCTTTTCGCATGATATAGTCATGGAGCTGCCGCAGGAGATAAAGGTTGAAACCAAGACAGAAAAGAGAAGTAATCCCATCATTACCCTCTCAAGCATTGACAAGCAGCTCATAGGCCATGTGGCGGCAAAGATCAGGTCACTGAGACCGCCTGAGCCTTACAAGGGCAAGGGTATCAAGTTCGTGGGCGAGCAGCTCAGGAGAAAGGCCGGCAAATCGGCTGGAGTGTAACATGATTAAACAGTAAAGTCATGGCTTTATCAAAGACAGAAAAAAGAGAAAAGATCAAACTGAGAATCCGCAACCGGATCAGGGGAACGGCTGAAAAACCAAGAGTGTCAGTCTTCCGCAGCAACAAACAGATATATGCTCAGGCTGTTGACGACGTCAACGGAGTGACACTGGCATCCGTCTCCTCAAGGGAGAAGGAAATAGCCACAATCACCGGAAAGAAGAAGAGTGAGGTAGCCATGCTGGTAGGCAAGCGTCTAGCCGAGGTGTGCAGGGAGAAGGGCATTGAAACCGTTGTCTTTGACAGAAGCGGATACCAGTATCATGGCAGGGTTAAATCATTAGCTGACGGAGCTCGCGAAGGCGGCTTAAAATTCTAATCAGTATGGCATACGGAATAAAGAGAGTAAAGAACAGCGATCTTGAACTTACCGACAGGCTGGTAAGCATCCAGAGAGTAACCAAAGTAACCAAGGGAGGGCGTACCTTCAGCTTTTCAGCCATCGTAGTCGTCGGTGATGAGAAGGGAATTGTGGGTCATGGCCTGGGTAAGGCAAGTGAGGTGACAACTGCCATCGCCAAGGGTATTGAAGATGCCAAGAAAAACCTCATCAGGGTGCCGGTCAACAAGGGAACGATCCCTCATGAGCAGTATGGCAAATTTGGAGGAGCATACGTCTTCATCAAACCTGCAACGGAAGGTACCGGAATCATAGCCGGAGGTGCTATGCGCGCCGTTCTTGAGAGCGTGGGTGTGAGGAATGTGCTTGCCAAATCAAAGGGCTCTTCGAACCCCCATAACCTGGTAAAGGCAACCATCGCCGCCCTGCTTGAGCTGCGCGATGCCAGCACAGTGGCTGACCACAGGGGTGTTACCTTGGAAAAAGTGTTTAACGGTTAGTAATATTCAAGTATCATGGCAAAAATCAGGATAACCCAGATAAAGAGCAGGATAGGCCAGCCCGAATCACAGAAAAGGATACTCGCGGCGCTGGGTATAAGAAAGATGCACCAGACTGTTGAACACGAAGATACTGCCCAGATAATGGGTATGGTCAACAAGCTGAAACACCTGGTTAAGGTAGAGAAACTATAAGGTATTAACAGCATTATATATTTTACAATGGATTTAAGTAATTTAAAACCAGCCCCCGGATCGGTAAAGAGAGAAAAGCGCATCGGACGAGGTGAGGGATCAGGCCATGGCGGCACCTCCACCCGCGGCCACAAGGGTGCCAAGTCACGTTCTGGCTACAGCAAGAAGATAGGCTTTGAAGGCGGCCAGATGCCCCTCCAGAGAAGAGTGCCGAAATCGGGATTCAAAAATATCAACCGCGTGGAGTACAAGGCCATCAACCTTAGTACCCTCGAGGCGCTTGCCGCCAGGCTTGATACCGGACGGATCGATTTCCAGACACTGCTCACAGCAGGTCTCGTGAACAAGAACGCTCTGGTAAAGATCCTCGGTAAGGGCACACTGACCAGAAAGCTCGAGGTTCATGCCCATGCTTTCAGCAAATCAGCACAGGAAGCAATCGAAGCAAATAAGGGAACCGCAGTTAAACTTTAAGGCATGAAATTCATTCAGACCATAAAGAACATTTTTAAGATCGAGGATCTGAGAGCCAGGATCATTTACACCCTTGGTATCGTTGCATTATACCGTCTGGGTAAATATGTCACCCTGCCGGGCATCGATCCTTCCATGCTTGAGAACCTCAGAAGCCAGACATCATCCGGTATCATGGGCCTTCTTGACATGTTCTCCGGAGGAGCTTTCTCACAGGCATCAGTCTTTGCACTGGGTATAATGCCATATATCTCGGCATCTATTGTTATCCAGCTGCTGGGAATTGTCTTCCCCTACTTCCAGAAACTGCAGAAAGAGGGAGAGAGCGGCCGGCGCAAGATGAACCAGTACACAAGGTACCTGACAGTGGCCATCCTTATTCTCCAGGCCCCCACATACCTTGCCAACCTGCATGCCATACTGCCCCCCGAGGCGTTTGTAACTCAGGGATGGTTCTTCCAGGTCTCCTCAGTGATTATCCTTACTGCCGGCACCATCTTCGTGATGTGGCTCGGTGAGAGGATCACGGACAAGGGCATTGGCAACGGTATATCTCTTATAATCATGGTGGGTATCATTGCCCGCTTCCCGGTATCATTCATATTTGAAGCCGGAACACGTATGAGCGGCTCAGGAGGTCTCATAGCCCTGCTGGTCGAAATAGTGTTCCTCTTCGCCGTGATACTCGGCTCCGTTCTCCTGGTACAGGGAACCCGCCGCATACCGGTCCAGTATGCAAGACGCATAGTGGGCAACAAGCAGTACGGCGGCGTAAGACAATATATACCCCTCAAGGTGAACGCGGCAGGTGTTATGCCCATTATCTTCGCACAGGCGATAATGATGCTGCCGGTCATCTTTGCAGGGTTCAGGGAATCAGGATCAGGATTTGTGGTCGCATTCACAAACATGTACGGATTCTGGTATAACCTGGTTACCGCTATCCTCATCATCCTCTTTACCTATTTCTACACCGCGGTTACAATCAACCCGGTACAGATGGCAGAAGACATGAAGAAGAACGGCGGTTTCATCCCCGGTATCAAACCGGGTCGCAAGACTGTTGAGTTCCTTGACACAATCATGTCAAGGATAACCCTTCCGGGTTCAATCTTCCTTGCAATAATAGCCATCCTCCCTGCCTTTGCCGTCAACTTCGGCGTCAGCGGTGAGTTTGCTCAGTTCTTCGGCGGCACCTCGCTCCTCATTCTCGTGGGCGTTGTGCTGGATACTCTCCAGCAGATAGAAAGCCATCTGCTCATGCGCCACTATGACGGCCTCATGAAGTCAGGACGCGTCAAGGGCAGGACCGGAGCCGTGACGGCTATTTAACGGATTTACGTTCTTTGATGATCTATATTAAGACGGATGCAGAAGTAGAGTTATTGAGGGAAGCCAACCAGCTGGTCTCAAAAACTCTTGCAGAAGTAGCCGCGCATATCAGGCCGGGGGTCACAACCCGTCAGCTTGACACCATTGCCGAGGAGTTCATCCGTGATCACGGTGCACTGCCTGGCTTCAAGGGCTATGCCGGCTTTCCGAACACCCTCTGCACATCTGTCAATGACGAAGTGGTCCACGGTATACCCTCAGACTATGAACTCAGGGACGGAGATATTATTTCCGTTGACTGCGGGGTCATACTGAACGGATGGAATGGCGACAGCGCCTATACATTTGCCGTGGGAGATGTCAAACCTGAGGTGCTGCGACTGATGGAATACACCAGGGCTTCACTCGAAGCCGGCGCCAGGGAAGCCATAGCCGGTAACCGTGTGGGCGATATCTCTCACGCTGTACAGACGAAGGCAGAAAGCGGAGGTTACTCCGTGGTACGCACCCTGGTGGGACATGGAATAGGCAAGCATCTCCACGAAGGACCTGAAGTTCCCAATTACGGAAAACGCGGCTCTGGCACGAGACTTGATAGGAATCTGGTCATTTGCATAGAACCAATGATAAATATGGGAACAAAAAACACACGCGTCCAGAGTGACGGATGGACAGTCAGGACAGGTGACGGCAAACCGTCGGCACACTATGAATACGCTGTTGCTGTCAGGGAGGGCAAACCCGACCTGCTCACAACATTTGAGTATATAGAAGAAGTTTTAATAAAGAGGTAAGTATATGGCCAAACAACCATCAATAGAGATTGACGGAACAATCATCGAAGCCCTCTCGAACGCTATGTTCAGGGTGAGGCTCGAGAACGGACATATCATCACCGCCCACATTTCCGGCAAGATGAGGATGCACTATATCAAAATCCTGCCCGGAGACAAGGTGAAGGTTGAAATGTCGCCCTATGACCTTACCAAAGGAAGAATAACGTTCAGGTTTAAATAGAAAAAGAGACTGAGATGAAAGTAAGAGCATCAATAAAAAAACGCTCGGCCGACTGCAAGATAGTAAGGCGTAACGGGCGTCTGTATGTGATAAATAAGAAAAATCCCAAGTTCAAGCAGAGGCAGGGATAAATTTGATTAACTTTGCACTTCAAATTAAAAGAGGTATATGGCACGTATTAATGGGGTAGACCTACCAAGGAATAAGCAGGGCGAAGTTGCTCTCACTTATATCTATGGTGTTGGGCGAAGCACTGCGCAGAAGGTGCTTGACAAGGCAGGCGTTGACCGCCACATGAAGGTGGAAGAGTGGAATGATGACAACATCAACGCTATCCGTTCAATCCTTGCTGAAAACTATAAGCTTGAGGGCGAACTTCGTTCAGAGACGCAGATGAACATAAAGCGATTGATGGATATAGGCTGTTACCGTGGTATCCGTCACCGTATCGGCCTGCCGGTAAGGGGACAGAGTACGAAAAACAATGCCCGTACCCGCAAAGGACGCAAGAAGACCGTCGCTAACAAGAAAAAAGCTACTAAATAATTGATATATGGCAAAGAAGACTGGGACATTAAAGAAGAAGGTCGTTAAGGTTGAACCGGTGGGACAGGCTCACGTTCATTCGTCATTTAACAATATCATCATAAGCCTCACCAACAGCAGCGGACAGGTGATCTCCTGGGCTTCGGCAGGCAAGATGGGCTTCAAGGGTTCGAAGAAGAACACCCCCTACGCCGCACAGATGGCAGCAGAAGAGTGCACCAAGGTTGCTTTTGAACTTGGACTCAGGAAAGTAAAGGTTTTCGTCAAAGGACCCGGATCAGGCCGCGAGTCAGCTATCCGTGCCATATCAAACAGCGGTGTGGAAGTGACCGAGATCATTGACGTAACACCAATGCCTCACAACGGATGCCGCCCGCCCTCACGCAGGAGGGTTTAAAGGCTCATAACAACAGTATACAAACAGGAAAACTTTTTATTCAATGGCAAGATATACAGGACCCAGATCAAAAATCGCCAGGAAATTCGGAGAGCCTATTTACGGCCCTGACAAACACCTCGACAGGAAAAATTTCCCTCCCGGCCAGCATGGTCTGAGCAAGAAGAGAAAAAAGACATCTGAATATGGTGTTCAGCTCCGTGAGAAACAAAAGGTGAAATATACCTACGGTCTCCTGGAACGCCAGTTCCGTAATACCTTTGAGAAGGCAGCATCTGCCTCCGGGGTTACCGGCCTGGTACTCCTCCAACTGCTTGAGTCACGCCTTGACAACGTGGTCTACCGCCTCGGTATAGCCCCCACCAGAGCAGCAGCACGGCAGCTGGTATCACACCGTCATATCACCGTCAACGGAAACGTTGTCAATATACCGTCACTCCAGCTCCGGCCCGGTGATATAATAGGCGTACGCGAAAAGTCCAAATCACTCGAAACAATCGTCGATTGCCTCGCTTCCAACCGCCGCTCAAAACTGGCATGGCTTGAATGGGACGAGACACAGATGGCCGGAAAATACATGAGCGTGCCCGAACGTTCCGAAATACCTGAGGAGATCAGAGAGCAGCTTATAGTTGAACTATATTCCAAGTAATAAAAGTAATACAATTCATATGGCCATATTAGCATTCCAGAAACCTGACAAAGTAATTTTACTGGAAGCGGACGACCAGTACGGAAAATTCGAATTCCGCCCGCTTGAACCCGGTTATGGCATCACCGTGGGTAATGCCCTCAGAAGGATACTCCTCTCCTCGCTGGAAGGATTCGCCATCACTACAATCAAGATAGAGGGCGTTGACCATGAATTCTCAACCATCACCGGAGTGATGGAAGACGTTACCGAAATTATTCTTAACCTTAAGCAGATACGCTTCAGGAGAATGGTTGAGGATATTGATAATGAGAAAATCATGGTCAAGATTTCCGGAGAGGAAGTCTTCAGGGCCGGAGACCTTAACAACGCTCTCAGCAGCTTCGAAGTACTGAATCCCGACCTGGTAATCTGCCGTATGGAACCCGACGTCAAGCTGCAGATAGAGATCAATATCAGCAAGGGCAGGGGATACGTTACAGCTGAGGAAAACCAGCCCGCAGAAGCAGAGTTCGGAGTGATAGCTATAGATTCAATCTTCACCCCGGTACGCAACGTCAAGTATTCAATTGAAAACTACAGGGTTGAACAGAAAACCGACTATGAAAAGCTGATCATCGAGATACAGACTGACGGTTCCATTCATCCCAAGGATGCCCTCAAGGAGGCGGCCAAGATACTCATCTATCACTTCATGCTCTTCTCCGAGGACAAGATAACCATCGACTATGAAGACAAGATGGCCAATGAGGAGTTTGATGAAGAGATACTCCATATGCGCCAGCTGCTCAAGACCAAGCTCGTTGACCTTGACCTCTCCGTGAGAGCCCTTAACTGCCTCAAGGCAGCTGAGGTGGAATCACTCGGTGACCTTGTCAAGTTCAATAAGAATGACCTCCTCAAGTTCCGCAACTTCGGCAAGAAGTCACTCACTGAACTCGATGAGCTCCTGGAGACAATGAACCTCTCATTCGGGATGGATGTGGCAAAATACAAACTCGACAAAGATTAATAACAGGTAAGGACAGAGAGAAATGCGACATTTAAATGCTATAAACCCCCTTGGAAGAAAAAGCGCTGACAGAAAGGCAATGCTTGCCAACCTCGCTTCATCACTCATTCTTCACAAGCGTATTACTACCACCACTGCCAAGGCACGTGCACTGAGAACATATGTTGAGCCTCTGATCACCAGGTCAAAGGATGACTCAACACACTCACGCCGGGTGGTATTCAGTTATCTTGAAAACAAAAACGCCGTCGCTGAACTATTCAGGGAGGTGGGTCCGAAAGTGGCTGACCGCCCGGGAGGATATACCCGTATACTCAAGACAGGCACCAGGCTGGGCGATGCCGCCGAAATGTGCATTATAGAACTGGTTGACTACAATGAAAATATGCTGGCTTCAGAAGGTGCCAAGGCAAAATCTACACGCCGCCGCCGCAGCCCGAAGAAAAAAGCAGCAGAAACAGCCACAGCTGCAGTGCACGAAACCGCAGCAGCAAGTGAACCTGAAACAGCCGAAAAAACAGCTTCCCCGGATGAGCCGGCTGAGTCAGCAGATACCAAAGAATAACAGATAATGCAAATCTGATTAAGGGATACAGTCATTATGACCGTATCCCTTTTTTTTATATATTGCAACCTATCATAAATAAATTTAAAATACAATGAGTCAGATAGTTAGTATTCATGCGAGAGAGATCCTTGATTCAAGGGGAAATCCGACCATCGAGGTCGAAGTCATTACAGCCAGCGGTGCATCGGGAAGGGCTGCCGTACCCTCGGGAGCATCCACCGGCGAGAATGAGGCGCTGGAGCTCCGTGACGGCGACAAGAACCGTTACCTGGGCAAGGGCGTTCTCAAGGCAGTATATAATGTAAATAATGTTATTGCCGAGGACCTGATGGGAATGGATGTCACAAACCAGATTGCAATAGATCAGAAGATGATTGATATTGACGGCACCCCTACCAAGATGACCCTAGGGGCCAATGCCATCCTTGGCGTCTCCCTTGCATGCGCCAAGGCTGCGGCTGCCTATCACGGGCTTCCTCTCTACAGATATATAGGCGGCACCAACGCACGCGTGCTGCCGGTTCCTATGATGAATATCATCAATGGCGGCTCACACTCTGATGCCCCCATAGCATTCCAGGAGTTCATGATCCGGCCGAAAGGCGCAGGCACGTTCGCCGAAGGCCTCAGGATGGGAGCCGAGGTGTTCCATGCACTTAAGAAGGTGCTCAAGGAGCGCGGCCTGAGTACTGCAGTGGGTGATGAGGGCGGCTTTGCCCCTGCTCTCAAGGGTACTGAAGATACCCTGGAGAGTATCATCAGGGCAATCACCGCCGCAGGCTATAAGCCGGGAAGCGATGTCACCATTGCCCTTGACTGCGCAGCCAGCGAATTCTATGAGGATGGCGTTTACAACTATGCCAAATTTGAAGGCAAGAACGGCAGAAAGCTCAGTTCCAAAGAGCAGGCCGGCTATCTTACATCACTGGTGGAGAAGTATCCGATAATTGACTCAATTGAGGACGGTATGGCTGAGGGCGACTGGAAAGGGTGGCAGCTGCATACAAAACAGCTCGGTTCAAAGATACAGATTGTTGGCGACGACCTCTTTGTCACCAATGTGGAGTATCTCTCGAAGGGGATCTCCATGGGATGTGCCAACTCTATCCTTATCAAACTGAACCAGATAGGCACCCTGACAGAGACCCTCAACTGTATTGAGATGGCTCACAGGGCAGGTTATACCACAGTTACCTCCCATCGCTCGGGTGAGACTGAAGACTCAACCATTGCCGATGTGGCCGTGGCCACCAATTCAGGGCAGATAAAGACAGGCTCACTCAGTCGTACAGACCGCATCGCCAAGTACAACCAGCTCCTCCGCATTGAGGAAGAACTTGGCCCCAATGGCGTTTACGGCTGCGAAGGCTAAGAGATAGAAACCCTTTATAAAAACTCCGAGCGAGCGGAGTTTTTTTATTTTTATCTTTGGAGAAATCTGTGTCTAAATGTCATTCAACGGTCTGGCTCAATTCGCTTCATTTCTTGAGTCCCGCGGTCAGCTGGCACGCGTTGCATGTCGAGTTGATCCCCACCTGGAGATAACGGAGATAGCTGACAGGCTCGTGAAAAACGGTGGCAGTGCCCTTCTCTTCGAGGATACAGGGACAAATTTTCCTCTTCTTATAAATGCTTTTGCATCAGATGAGCGCATGGCGGCCGCCATGGGCCGTGCCTCACTTGACGATGCAGGGGAAGAGATCTTCTCACTGGTTGAGTCATTGGGCCGGTCACGCGGCAGGCTGACGCGACTGGCGAGGCTGCCCGGGATGATCAGGTTTCTTACCCTGGCCCCTCGCAGGAAGAGAGGCAGGGGAGAATGCCAGGAGGTGGTTGATCACACCCCGGATCTCAGCCGGCTGCCTATACTGAAATGCTGGCCGCATGATGGAGGCAGGTTCATCACACTGCCCCTTGTTCATACGCGCCATCCGGACACCGGCAGAACAAACCTCGGCATGTACCGCATGCAGGTCATGGGTAAGGATGTGACAGGAATGCACTGGCACAGGCACAAAACCGGTGCCCGCCATTTTGAGGCATGGAAAAAAAAGGGCGGCCGCATGCCCGTCACAGTCACCCTGGGAGGTGATCCGGTATATACCTATTCCGCCACGGCCCCACTGCCGGAAGATATCAGCGAGTATCTCCTTGCTGCATTCCTCAGACGAAAAAGAGTAAAGCTCGTCAGATGCCTGACCAATGACCTGTGGGTGCCGGCTGACTCCGACTTCGTCATTGAAGGTTACGTTGATACCTCCGAGCCTCCCGTCACCGAGGGTCCGTTTGGTGATCACACCGGGTTCTATTCACTCGCCGATCTCTATCCCAGGTTCCGGGTTACATGCATCACCCACAGGAAGAATGCCGTTTACCCGGCTACCGTGGTTGGCGTGCCTCCTATGGAAGATGCCTGGATGGGCAAGGCCACGGAGAAGATCTTTTTTGCTCCGATAAAACTGACAATTGCACCGGAGATACGCGAGCTTCATATGCCGGTCTCAGGTGTGGCCCATAACCTCGTGATTGTCAGTATTGACAAGACCTATCCCGGGCAGGGCATGAAGGTTCTCAGCGCCCTCTTCGGAGCCGGTCAGATGATGCTCAGCAAGTATATAATCGTGGTGAACAGTGACGTGCATGTGACTGATTACCTCTCAGTGGCAGAGGCATTCTTTGCCAATGTGAGGTTTGAGACTGACCTGTTGCTCACGCGCGGCCCGCTTGATGTGCTTGACCATTCTTCTGACCGTTTCAGCATGGGGGGCAAGCTGGGTATTGATGCCACGGTCAAACTCTCCGAGGAGCGCGTGGCAGAGTCCCATACAATGCCAATGATGCTCCTTACCGATGATGAGATCACCAACAGGTATATCACCGGGCTGAAAACCATGGCACAGTATGCATTGCCTGTGGCAGTGCTGACAATCAGTAAACCTGACACGGGGCTTGACATGCATCGCATGGCTTCCTCTCTCCCCGCCTCTCTTACCACTCCGGGAACGGTGATCATAGCTGTTGATGACGGCGCTGATGCTGATGATCCGGCCATGCTTACATGGCTGGTGACCGGTAACAGTGATCCTGCGCGCGATCTGTATCACCTTGACGGAGGCGCTCTCTTCATTGATGCCACATCCAAGGTAAACTCACTGCCGGCATTCCCGAGAGAGTGGCCCAATGTGGTCTGTTCTGATCCGGAAACAATACAGCTGACAGACCGCAGGTGGCCTGAGTATGGCCTGGGACCGTTGATCGCTTCACCCTCCCTGAAGCTCCTTCCTCTTCTCAGACCGGGCAACGCTTCCGTGGAAACCTCCAAAGCTACCAGCGGGTGACAGCCTTGCTTCATCAGATGATGCTGCCGGCCGCGGTCATAGCTGGCAGACTGTGGGACAATCCGGTCATCAACTATGCCATTGCGGTCTTCATAGTGGTGGCTCTTGTCTACCTGGCTGTGCTGCAGTTCTGGGTGCTTCTGAGGACAAGGAAACACCTGTCAGAGATGAAGAGCGCATACAATGAAATAGCTATCCAGCGTTCAGAGCTTCAGTTGCGGAACAAGGACCTTATTGACAGCCTCAACTACGCACGAAGGATACAGGCAGCACTTCTCCCGGCAGAGCATCATATACGCAGAATTTTCCAGGACTATTTTATTTATTACCGGCCGAAGCACATCGTCAGCGGTGACTTTTACTGGTTCAGCGAGCGGGATGACAAGTACTTCATTGCTGCAGCTGACTGCACCGGTCATGGTGTACCCGGGGCACTGATGTCAATGATCGGTCTGGAACTCATCCAGAAGATCATCAATGAGCTGAAGGTGGATGACAGTGACCAGGTACTGCTTACCATGAACAGGGAGCTGGAGTCAGCCTTCTTCAAGGAGGAGAGCGGCAAGGCCATCATCAAGGACGGCATTGAGATGGGCATCTGCATCATTGACAAGAAGACGAAGGTGATGGAGTTCTCCGGCGCCTTCCTGCCAGTATACATTGTGCGTGACGACAAGCTCTTTGAGATCAAGGGCGATAAGAAAAACGTTGTGCAGTCGTTCGCCATGGTCTCATTCAACCGCAGCACATTCACTCTTGAGGAGGGTGATCTTCTCTATCTTTTCTCTGACGGGTATGCTGACCAGTTCGGAGGTCCGGAGAACAAGAAGTTCATGTACCGGCGGCTGAGGCATATTCTTCTGACTATCAGCAAATACCCCCTGGCAGATCAGCAGCGCATCCTTGATGAGACCATAGAATCATGGATGAACGGGCATGATCAGATAGATGACATGATGATTATGGGGGTGAAACCCTTCTGAATAAGCCGTATCAGACTGCAGCTGCTGTCTCAGATCAGTGCGGTGATCTTCTCAATAAGTACCTCAGGCTCTATTGGTTTGGAAATGTAATCATCCATCCCCACCGCCAGGCACTGCTCCCTGTCACCCAGCATGGCGTTGGCCGTGATTGCTATAATAGGCACATGTGCCTGGGTGCTCATCTCCAGCCTGCGTATCTTCTCGGCGGCAACCAGCCCGTTCATGACAGGCATCTGTACATCCATCAGTATCAGATCATAGCGTACCGTGCCGAACATGTCAAGCGCTTCCTTCCCGTTTCTTGCCGTCTCCAGCCGTTTTACCAGAGGCTCCAGCATGAGCTGGGTTATACGCTGGTTGATGGGATTGTCTTCCACAAGCAGTATATTCAGGTCTTTCATCTCCTTCCTGCTCTTTTCCTCTGCCATTCCCCTGATCAGGGTGCTGGCTGCAGTGGGTGCCACAAGCTTTTCAGCCTTCAGCAGGTTGATATAGAAGACAAACCATGAGCCTGAGCCGGTGGTTGATTCCTGCCAGTTGCCGCCACAATCGCGTATTAACCTGCCAGCCAGGGGATAAGGTTGCCGTTTCTCTCCTATGAACACAACAGGGTTATTGGAGGAGAGGGTAAATTCAATCTTCTCCGAGCCATCCCTCACTCCGGCCTCCCTGGCCTGGATCTTTATTGACACTTTTCCGGAGGCCCCTGAGATGGCAGCACTGAGCAGGTCAATAAGTATCTGCTTGATAACTATAGGATCACCCCTGTATTCGCCTGTACCCTCACCGTGGTCATCATAGGTCACCACACTCTGGTCATGATTCCTGTTGAGTTTCATCAGCTCAATGGTGTCACGGATGATAGGACCGAGCCTGAACCGTATCTCGCCTCTTCGTTCAAAAGTGATGTTTCCCGCTGTCTCCATGGTCAGTTCGTTGACCACGTCCACCATGGAGCCGGTGGAGGCTATGAAAGTATCTATGAGTTCCTGCTGCTTGGGGGTGGAGGTAGTCTCTTTCAGCATGGTCCCCAGCAGCACCAGGTTGTTAAGCGGCTCCCTGATCTTGTGAGAGAAGGAGTTTATTACCTCTTCGTTCTTCTCAGCTATGGAAGCCATCTCCCTTAGGATATCCCTGCTGTCAGCAATGAGCCTTCTCAGCTCGGCTGTTGCCAGTCCCAGGGGCAACAGTGCCAGTGTGCCTGCCACCAGTGGCGTATACACCAGCCCTGAAAGGGCAGTGACAAGAGCAATTATCACCAGGAGAATGGCCGCTGATACCGGCAACAAAATCCGGTTGCGCGTTCTCCGTGTCATCAGGTCTGAATGCGGAATGGGTGACGTTCTTGTTCTGTTCGGCATGGTATGAGGGCAGTAGATTTTACGTCACTCAAATATACATCAATTTCAATAAAGATGAGTTGAGGTCTGCCTTCACTATTCATAAAAGATTATTTTTGTCTTACGGTATAATTTTTGATGCAAAACCTGGAAAAGAGTAAGATGAAAAAGGCAGCAGTGACACTGATAGTTGCCCTGGTTGCCACGGGAATGGCAGGGGCGCAACCAGGAGATACTCTTGTTCAGTATACTCCTGACTTCAAGTTCAGGGACGGAATATACCTGAACTTTGACATGGTAAGAGCAAACAGCCCCGTGCCCAAGGCAAAGCTGTTTACTTCAGTTGACTACAATGACAAGGATTTCTTTGATCAGGTTATCTCTTCTGAAAAGATATACTACTATGACAACATGGGTGTAAGGCAGGAGATTGAGAAGGACAATATCTGGGGTTTTGCCAGGAATGGTGTTCTGTATGCCAATGTTCAGGGTAATTATAACCGGATAACCTTTTTCGGGTCCATCATTCACTTCGTGGCTGACGTGACAACATCTTCGGGATACAGCCCCTACGGTTATTATGACCCATACTATTCGCCCTACAGGTCATTCTATTCTCCGTACTACTATAATCCCTATTATTCAAGGTATTATGACCCATACGGCTATGGGGGCTACCCGTACCGCGGCAACTCGTCGCGCACAGACCTGAAGATGTTTATGATTGATTTTGAAACGGGTAAGACTTACGAATACAATATAGAGAACCTGGAGGCTCTGCTAATGCGTGATCCTGAACTATATGAGGAGTTCGTCTCAATGCGGAACAAGAACCAGAAGAAGATGATGTTCGTCTATCTGCGGAAGTTCAATGAGCGGAATCCGGTCTTCCTGCCTGACTCAAGGTAATCACTCAGTGAAGAGCAGCGCCCCCGGGTGAAGATGCAGCATTTTTGATACTATACCGTCTTTTTAGAAAAAAGCAATGGAAGAAAATAAGACCTACACCCAATCGGAGCGTGACTGGGCAATGTTCTGCCACCTGTCAACATTTGCCGGATACTTTTTCCCTTTCGGAGGGATCATTGGCCCCCTTATCTGCTGGATATCCAGGAAGGATGAGTCAGAATGGGTGAACATGAACGGGAAATCCTCCCTGAACTTCCAGATCTCAGTGGCACTCTACTCGTTGCTGCTGATACCATTATGCTTTATAATTGTGGGCATACCTCTGATTATAGCCCTTGGCATCCTGGAGGTGGTCTGCGTCATTATTGCCAGTATCAGGGCCGCAAAGGGCGAGGTGTTCAAATATCCCATATCAATTCCTTTTATCCAGTAGTTAATCTGTCAATCGCATACCGTAACTACAGGTCTCAGACCTGTCGTTACGTTGTTATGATGCGGATCCGGAACAGGATTATAATATCCCCTGCACGTTGTTTTTTTCATATTTTTGTCGGGAAATCATTTCCGACATGGCTCAAAAACCTTCCATACCCAGGGGTACGCGCGACTTCTCTCCGGCGGAGATGCTGCGCCGAAACCATATCTTTGACATCATCCGCAGGAACTTCTCGTTATGGGGCTACCTGCCCATTGAGACTCCGGCAATGGAGACACTCTCAACACTGCTGGGCAAATATGGGGAGGAAGGAGACAGGCTAATCTTCAGGATACTCAATTCGGGCAACTTTCTTTCCGGCATCAGCCCTGAAACCCTTTCGTCAGCAGATACCTCAGCGGTATCACAGCATATCTCTGAGAAGGGTCTCAGGTATGACCTCACCGTTCCCTTTGCCCGGTTCGTGGTTCAGCACCGTGATGAGATCACCTTCCCTTTTCGCAGGTACCAGATTCAGCCTGTGTGGAGGGCAGACAAGCCTCAGAAGGGCAGATACAGGGAGTTCTTCCAGTGTGACGTTGATATCATCGGCAGCAACTCCCTCCTCAACGAGGCGGAACTGATACAGATCATTGACCACATCTTCAGTGAGCTTAATATCAATGTGACAGTAAAGGTGAATAACCGCAAGATACTTGCCGGCATAGCCGGGATGGCGGGCGCCGGTGAACAGCTGACTGATATCACCGTGTCAATAGACAAGCTTGAAAAGATTGGCAGGGAGGGTGTCAGGCAGGAGCTTATGCAGCGGGGCATCGCTCCTGAGGCCATAGACAGGCTCGAGCCGGTACTGGGCCTCAGCGGATCATCAGAAGAAAAACTGCATGAGCTCAGGAGTATTATGGCTTCCTCGGAGACAGGATTGAAGGGGATAACGGAGATGGAGGAGTTGCTGGGGTACCTTGACCTGGATCAGCTGAACCCAACCGTTGAACTGGATTTGTCACTGGCACGCGGACTGAATTATTATACCGGAACCATCATTGAGGTCAAGGCAGCAGATGTGCCCTTCGGCAGCATCTGCGGAGGAGGCAGGTATGATGATCTGACGGGCATATTTGGCCTGCCAGGCGTTTCCGGCGTTGGTGTCTCCTTTGGCGCTGACCGTATATATGATGTGATGCTGCAGCTTGATCTTTTCCCGGAACAGACCGGATCATCCACCCAGGTGCTCATTGTCAATTTCGGCAGGGAGGAACTACCTTCACTGATTAAGATTGCAGGCACGCTACGTGAGGCAGGCATTGCCACCGAGCTCTATCCCGAGCCGGTGAAGCTTAAGAAACAGTTTGCATATGCAGACGCTCAGAAGATACAGCTGGTAGTTATTGCCGGAAGCAATGAGCTGACAGCCGGTCAGGCCACCGTCAAGAATATGAAAACGGGAGAACAGACAGCTGTTTCACTCTCTGCGCTCCCGTCATTCATAAAGAAAGAATAACTCTTCGTATTATCCTGTCATTCGCCAGGGTCTCACTGATCCATCCCCTGGTTGTCTGTCAGGCTGCCCCGGCCACGCATACCCTGCTGCCCCGACCCCTGCCTTCTCTGGTTGAGTTCGCGAAGCAACTGTTGCTTGTACTGGTTCTCAACGTGGTAAAGCCTTATGATTTTTGCCGGGGGCAGGACCATTTTCAAGCTCTCATTGAAGGTCACCACCAGCTCTGACTCATCAGCAAATGATTGCATCAGCCTTTCAGCGGCAGATGATATCTCACCCTCACTCATGTTCGACTGGTTCCGTGCCGTGTAACGCATCAGTGACAGACGATCAGCCTGCAGCTTGCTCTTGCGCGATGAGTAATCATTGTACAGTGGCCAGAACTTTTCCGCCTCATTAGTTGTGAGGTCGAGATTCCTTGTGAAAAAGGCTATCTTGTAAGCGGTGAGCTTCTCCGTGTCACCCTGCATGGCTCCCTGCCCGTAGCCCTGTCCGTAACCCTGTCCCTGGCCGTTCAGTCCGGCAGCCCCTGCCACAATCACAATAATCACCAAAAACAATAATCTTTTCATCTTCGTATTATAACAGTTCATATATCTCATTTAAATCAATATCCTCCATTAACAGGTAGTCTATTATGGCCTCGGTGGAGATCTCCTCTTCTTTCATCTCTGTAGTAACCGGCTCAGTCATGATCAGCTCATTCTCCAGCATGTAGGTATCAACCTCCTCAAAAGCCAGGTCTGCATAAAGACTCTTGCCCGGTTCATAATCCGTCACCCGGTTGCCTGAGCTGACCAGCCTGACCATAGCGGCGGCCAGGATAGCGAACCCCAGTATGGCTGCGGCCAGGGCAAGGAAGGGTTTCATCCTGATGATCCGCGCCCCTCTGCGTGAAGAGTCTGCATCCGTTTCATCATGCCGCGTGCCGGATGCCGGAATCTCCGGTTCTCCGGCCTGGTGGCTGCTCTCCCGCTCCCTGATGGAATTAATGGTTCGCTCCTTAAGCGTATCAAAATAGCCTTCGGGGACCTTGAAGGGATTGTTCTTTCTTATTTCTTCACTGAGTTTCATGATATCTCTTTGATGCCCTTAGCGGGTATAGGTTTAATTGTTTTCCAGAAATTGTTCTATTTTCTTTACTGCATGGTGATACGATGCCTTCAGCGCACCCACAGATGTGCCGGTGATATTACTGATATCCTCGTATGACATATCATCAAAGTACTTCATATTAAATACTATACGCTGTTTTTCGGGGAGCCTGAGAATGGCATTCTGAAGCTTTACCTCTGCCTCGTCGCCGTCAAACCAGCTGTTTCCCTCCGCCGAAGCAGAGAGTATCCCTTCCACATCGTCGAGCGAGACATTGTTCAGCCTGTCGCGCTTCCTTATTATAGTGAGCGCCTCGTTGGTGGCTATTGACCAAAGCCATGTGAGCAGTGAGCTGTCAAACCGGAAAGAGGAGATATTCTTCCAGGCGTTGATAAAAGTATTCTGCAATGCATCATCGGCATCTTCATGGGTGACCACCAGACGGCGTATATGCCAGTACAGCTTTGTCCCGTACAGGTCAAACATCATACTGAACGCCTTTTCGGCATCCGTGGCAACAGCTGCCCTGATCTTTTCCTCGTTTATACCTGGCATGGACCTTTCCCGTGGCTATTTTATTACAGACGCTCAGGCACGGTAATGGTTTAATCTCCTGCATCAAATTTAACAAAAAGTACTTCACCAGCCCTCCGGCAGGCTCCCGATAGCCTCTTTTTGGTAACTTTGCAGCAACAGAAACATCAGTTATGGCATTGAAATGTGGAATTATAGGAATCACCAGTGTGGGGAAGACCACTATCTTCAACTGTATATCCAACACCCGGGGCGAGACCAACACGTACGGCACGGGGGTAAAGGCAAACCTCGGAGTTATACAGGTGCCTGACAACCGGCTCTATGAGCTGGAGAAGCTGCAGCCCACTGAGCGGATTGTGCATACCACCGTGGAGATAGTTGATATTCCCGGTCTGGCAAAAGGACAGAGCGACAGCTCCGGAGCCCGCCTCCTGGGAGAGATAAGGAACACTGACGCGCTGATACATGTCCTTCGCTGCTTTGATGATGACAACCTGCCCCATATTGACGGATCAGTCAACCCGGTAAGGGACCTTGAAAACGTAGAGTTCGAGCTGCAGGTCAAAGACGTGGAGTCAGTGGAAAAAAAGATTCAACGCCTGGAGAGGGCTGCCAAAACGGGCGACAAGGATGCAAAGCACGGCATAGAGGTGCTCAGTCGTTACCGTGAGCACCTGGAGAGTTTTAAGAATGCCTCCGCTCTTGAGATTAAACCTGAAGAGAGCAGGTATGTTGATGATATTTTTCTCCTGACAATGAAGCCGGTGCTCTATGTATGCAATGTAGATGAGGCTTCCGCCGTTGATGGCAATGCATACGTCAAAGCCGTCAGGGAGTATCTTTCCGGCAGAGGTGCCGTGCCGCTTGTGATAGCCGGGGCACTGGAGGCCGAGATTGCCAACCTGACGGAAGAGGCTGACCGTACAGAGTTTCTGGAGGCATCCGGACTGACCGGGCCGGGTGTCAATAAACTGGTCAGGGCAGCATACGAGATGCTTAACCTCCTTACTTTCTTTACTGTGGGCCCCAAGGAGATAAGGGCGTGGACCATCACTGCAGGGATGACCGCACCACAGGCTGCAGGAGTGATTCATTCTGACCTGGAGAGGGGATTCATCAGGGCTGAGGTGATGAAGTATGATGACTTTATCAGGCTTGGCTCTGAGCATGCCTGCCGCGAGGCGGGTAAGCTGATGGTTGAAGGTAAAAATTACGTCGTTGCAGACGGAGACATACTGCATATACGTTTTAACGTATAAAGGAAAAGGTGAAAAACCTGCCGGCTATACTTTTCTTTCTCACTTTTCTTTCTGCCGGGGCCGGATTCGGTCAGCAGAGTCCCGGGGGAGGCGACATAAGGGAAGCTGTCACTCTCTATGGCCAGGCAGAGATTGAGATAAGCTATCCGGGATTCAGCGAGATGACCCGGCTGGCGTCTCTGTTCTCCGTCTCCTCGTGTGATGGCGCTGTGGCTCGCCTCACCCTTTCGCCCCGTGATGCGGAGGCCTTTATTGCTGAAGATATTCCCTTCAAAATTATTCTCCCTGAGCAGCGCAAGGGCTTCTTCACTGCCTCATCCGTCACCGAGGCGATGCACTGGCAGTCATATCCCACATGGAAGCATTATGACACCATTATGCACAAGATAGCTGATCACTGGCCTGATGTCTGTCTGCTTGACACCATCGGGTTCAGTGTTATGGGCAGGGCTATCCTGGCGATAAAGATTTCTGACAACCCCGGAGAGGAGGAGGGGGAGCCGAAGGTGATGCTCAGCTCATCTATTCATGGTGATGAGTTAGCCGGGTTTGTGCTGATGATGAGGCTGGCTGAATATCTTGCAGCAGGCAGCGGCGGCGGCGGGCTGGTGTCAGAGCTTGTCTCCGGGCTGGAGATATGGATCAATCCGCTGGCCAATCCTGACGGCATGTACCGCGAAAGCGATACAATCATCTATCCGGTCAGGTCCAACAGCAACGGCTATGACCTTAACCGCAACTTCCCTGACCCGGAGCTCAGCCCGCCGCCGCCGCTGCAGAAAGAGACAGCGGACATGATCACCTTTCTGCAGAAACAGCGGTTCACCCTCTCTGTCAATCTGCACAGCGGCGCCGAGGTGGTCAACTACCCATGGGACAGGTGGACACGCAATCACCCTGATGATGAATGGTTCAACAGTATCAGCAGACGCTATGCAGATACGGTGCACATGTATGCTGAACCGGGATACATGACTTTTCTTGACAACGGCGTCACAAGAGGATGGCAGTGGTATGTCATCACTGGTGGAAGGCAGGACTATGTCACCTACAGCCTCGGGGGCAGAGAGGTGACAATAGAGATAGATGAGACAAAGATGACTCCCGGATCAAACCTGGAACATCTGTGGGAATGGAACTACCGCTCAATGCTTCGGTATATTTCCGAAGCACTCACCGGCGCCCGGGGCACCGTCAGCGATGCGGAGTCCGGAGATCCTCTTCCCGCCAGGGTATTCATAGAAGGCCATGACGCCGACTCATCTCATATCTGGTCAGATAGTCTTACCGGCGCGTGGTTCAGGCTCCTGCCCCCGGGAACATGGGACCTTGCCTTCTCCAGTCCTGGATATGAGACATTCATCCTCAGGGCGGAGCTTACGCAGGCTAATCCACTTATGATCAGTGATGTGCAACTGCAGAAGAGCGGCAGCAACTATCCGGATCCCCCGGTGTCAGGAGTGCTGATATGGCCCAATCCCTCTGACGGCATGATCAGTATCATGCCCCCGGAGCTGGTAGCCGGGGAGGTCACAGTCACCCTGACAACATCCAACGGAGCTCTTGTCAGCCGGTTCCGCACCACGGCACAGCCCGGCATACCAATAGTACGCGATTTTGGATCATTACCCTCCGGCCTCTATATCCTTTCGGTCAGAAGGGAACCCATCGGGCCGATGGTAAGGGGTAAAGCGGTAATCAGACGGTTGATAAACGAATGACCCGATGGTGATATCTTTTACTGTCGTGGTTGCAGATAAGGCCAAAACTGATAATTTTGGGACTTATTTCAGGAACAACCTTTTGACATGAGACAACTTATCAATCTTATATTTTTGCTGCTGATCACTATTCCTGCAACCCCACAATCGGCTTACATACCCCCTGACAAACCACAACTGGTGATAGGGATCGTTGTTGAGCAGCTCCGATATGATCAGCTGGAGCGCATCTGGGATATTCTGCCTGACAACGGGCTGAAGAGGATGATCAATGAGGGGACCTATTACCGCAATGCTTCAATTGATTATCTCTCCACCCAGGCCGGGCCCGGGTTTGCTACAATATCTACCGGTGCATCCCCGTCAGCTCACGGCATCACATCAGACATGTGGTACCATCCTTTCAATGACGAGATGATCTACTGTGTCAGTGACGCCTCGGTCAATGCGGTGGGAGGAAGCTTTGAGACCGGGCTCTATTCACCCGCTAACCTGCTCTCATCCACCTTTTCTGATGAGCTACAGGCCGCCACCTGCGGAGGGTCGAAGGTATACGGCATAGGCATCCGGGAGATGTCTGCCATTATTGCCACAGGCCATGCAGCTGATGGTGCTTTCTGGTATGACGACCGCACAGGCACCTGGATGTCAAGCACATATTATATTGACAGTCTGCCACCATGGCTGATGGATTTCAATGCGATGCTGCTTCCCGGGCAATATCTCAACCAGCCGTGGCAACCGCTGCGTGACCCTGCGGGTTATCCGGGATGCCAGCCTGACTCAAGCACTCTCGAGAGAGGATTCAGCAACCAGACCTGGTTTCCCTATGACATGAAGGAGCTGTCAACCAAAGGCAAACTGATAAATGTCACCAGGGACTACTCGTTGCTGCGCGAAACCCCCTTTGCAGATGATTTTACCACTGAGCTTGCTCTCAGGCTGATAGACAATGAAGAACTCGGCAAGGATGATGTAACTGATTTCCTGGCTGTCACCTATTCTGCAACCGACTATATAGGCCACCGGTTTGGCCCTACCTCTGTTGAAACCTTTGATGCGCTTTTAAGACTTGACAAGAATATAGCCAGGCTGCTTGAGAGGATAGACAAATCTATTGGCAAGAAGAATGTGCTGGTCTACATGGTCTCAGCCCATGGAGTGTCTGAGATACCTGCAGTGCTTGCACAGAGCCGCATTCCTTCCGGATACTTTATGCTTAACCAGTCACTTCAGCTGCTTCGCAGTTACCTGAATGCCGTTTACGGCCAGGGCGACTGGGTCAGGGGGTTCTATGACAGCCAGATCTTCCTTAACCGGGGGCTGATTGAGGATGCCAAGATCAGCCTTGAGGAGATACAGAAGAAGGTAGCCCGTTTCATGGTACAGTTTGCAGCCGTGGCCTCTGCCGTTCCCACGTCAGCTTTTGAGATGAGCGACTTTGCCGGCGGCCTTCTGCGGAAGATGAGCAATAACTACAGTCAGCAGCGTTCAGGGGATGTGATGATAGCTCTGAATCCGGGCTGGGTGGAAAAGAGTGACAATGTCACCGGCCATAACTCACCCTGGGAGTATGACAGTCACGTACCGCTGGTATGGTACGGATGGACCGCCAGCAAGGCCTCGGTCACCCGTCGTGTCACCACCAGGGATATAGCCACCACACTTTCCGTTCTGTGCAAGGTGCCGATGCCCAATGCATCCAGTGGTGACCCTCTGCACGAGCTCTTCAGGTAGCTGACAGGGCGCTGGTGAATGCCTGTCAGGGGAGAGATCATTCAGTCTTCCTTTATGCACACGGGAAAATGGTTGTCAGATTATTGCAGTCATGCTGTTTAGTCGGTCCCGCACACGGCATGCTTCCTTTATCAGCCCGGGATCATGCTCGCAGCCGTTGCCAATAACAACCATGTCTGCGCCTGATCTGAAAGCCTGTTCCACCTTTTCAGCCGTGTCAATGCCTCCTCCGGTAATGAGCGGGATGGTGATCGCCTCTTTCACAGCCTCGATCATGGACAGGTCCACAGGCCTGCTGGCTCCGCTGCCTCCCTCGAGATAGATGGCCTTCATGCCCAGCATCTCACCCGCCAGGGCGGTGGCCACGGCAATATCATTCTTGCCGGAAGGGATGGGGGAGGTCTGGCTCATATATTCAACGGAGGTGCCTCCGCCACAACTGATCAGCATATACCCTACAGGTATAACCCTGTCTCTGATGTCCTTAAGAAAGGGAGCGGCAATCACATGGTTGCCTATCAGCAGTTCCGGGTTACGGCCGCTGATGAGGGAGAGGAGGAACAGGGCATCAGCCCCGGCAGTAAGCTGTGTCAGGTTTCCGGGGAAGAGCACTACGGGAATGGCAGAAAGCTGTTTCAGTCTCCTGATAACTCCTTCAACAGGCACGCCTGTCAGGCTTCCCCCGGCAAGGAACAGGTCCAGACCCGCTTCTGCAGCATTGCGCGTGGCAGCAGAGAGCGTCTCCTCGTCTGCATGGTCAGGGTCAATCAGCTGTGCAATAACTTTCCTCGTTCTCCAGGGTATATCAATCCTCATGCTTCTTCTTCGTCCAGACAATGGTATAGTTATCGTACTTTGAATAATAAAGGGTGAATTGATCATCAATCCTTTCATTCTTCACCGTTCCCCTGATCTCACCCGACTCCTTCACATCAAAGGGTTCAATAGTAATATCGTTGACAATGTTTATTCCCTCCTTGTCACAAATCTTGTAGATAGCTTCCTTTGCACACCAGTGGATATAAAGGTGATAGGTCCGGTCTGCCCACCTGCGTGTGACCTTCTCCTTCCTGTTAAGGAACTTTGAGGCAAAGGCATTTATGTTCACACGCATGTACTCAAGGTCAATGCCCACCCTCTCATCCTTGCTGATGAGTATGGCGGTCAGCTTATTGGAGTGGGTGATGCTTATAAAGTGTGAACCGTCCTTAATAAAAGGCTTATTGTTCTTATTGTATACTATCCGTGCGTCCCTGCCAAGCATCTCAGCCAGCAGCGCCCTTACGCTCAGGAACTCCATCTTCCTTGAGTTACTGCGATAGAGTTCATATCGCTTTTTGTCCTCAGGGCCCATATCCACCATGGTAAGGAGGGTCTCAAGATCCTCCTCGATCTTCCACACGCCTATAATCGTATCCTTATTCAGGTAGTGTTTGGTGATGCAGCCCATGGTTTTATCTCCAGTTCAGCGTCTCAATAAGGTGAATAATGTCTTCTCTGAGAAAGGCAATGACTGGTCTGAGCGAGTCCTCGTTAGGCTGGGCCATGAAGTAGAGTGAGCCCCTCAGGTAATGGCTGGTACTGTCAGTAACGAAGAACTGCACTGCCGAGGCAGTATTCCCTTTCAGATCATACAGTATGCCATAAACCTTTGCGGAATCGTCGGCCCAGAGCTTCTCCTCAATGGCGTCAGCCCTGATTGTATGCTTGTAGGCCATCTCGTGGGTCAGTTCAGTAAGAGCTGCCAGGTTATCATGTATGTCAAAGTAGGTAAGGTGAATGCTTGCCTTCAGTGAGGGGAACTCTATATCCATCCAGCAGGTGTCGGTGGCTGTTGCCGGCCGTAAATTGATCCTTGCGTATTCAGGATATTCGATAGAGTAGGAGCATGGGGTGTCATAATGGACATAGCCCTTTTCGGGCAGATCAATCCTGAAATAGCCTGCCGGCTTTGGCACTGTTGTCTGCCTGCAGCCCTGCGATAACACAACTGTTGTCACCACCAAAATGGCAATCAAGTATCTCATGTCTCCTTACTTTTCTTTTCCACGGCAATCTCCCTGATCCGCCTGTTCTCAATTGTCTTTATTGTGAAGATAAATCCTCCTGCGGAGATCACCCTTCCCCTGACAGGCATCTCCTTCAGCAGCTCCAGAAGCAAGCCTGCCAGCGTGTCGGAGTCGCCCCGCTCATCTTCAAAGGGGTCATCCTCAAGCCCTGTTATCCTGTAGAAATCATTCAGCAATATTTTCCCGTCAAAGATCCATTTGCCCTCATCTGTTTTTGTATAGAGAGGTTCCTCCTCATCAGTCTCATCGGTGATTTCGCCCACGATTTCCTCCAGCACATCCTCCAGTGTAACCAGACCGCTTGTGCCGCCGTACTCATCAACCACTATTGCCATGTGGATCTTCTTGGTCTGGAACTCTTTGAGAAGCTCGCTGATCTTTTTTGTTTCCGGTACAACATAAGGGGGTCTGATGAGTGTCTGCCACCTGAAGTTATCAGGCTTGCCCAGATGGGGCAGCAGGTCCTTGACAAAGAGTATCCCCCTTACGTTGTCAAATGATCCGGAGTAGACCGGTATGCGGGAGAAGCCTGACTCAGTGACTTGTTCCATTATTGCGTGGAATCCTTTGCTTATATCCAGTGCCGTAACATCTATGCGGGGGCACATAATGGCACTTGTATTGGTATTGCCGAACCTGACCACCCCCCTGAGAATCTCCTTGTCATCCTTGATCTCTGATGAAGTCAGGTCCAGTGCTGCTGAAAGGTCCTGGATATTCAGGCTGCTGTCCCTCGTCCTTGCCCTTCGTTTTACGAAGAAGGAGGAGTATGAGAGCAATGAAGCTATCGGCTTGAGCAGGCCTGTCAGGAAGGTAAGTGCCGGAGCCATCATCAGTGCAAACCTGAGCTGGTTTCGCGAAGCGAGTACCTTGGGAATGATCTCACAAAAGAGCAGAAGTATGAAAGTGATGACCACAACCTCTATGATAAACGAGAGGACCGGGTTGTTGCTCAGGTTGAACAATCTTGAGCTTATGAATGCTGCCAGGATGATAATGGCAATGTTGATGATATTGTTTGCCACCAGTATTGTGCTCAGGAGCCTGTCAGGCTTTGCCAGCAGTTTAAGAATAGCAGCCGGCCTGCTTCCTTTTCTGTGCTGAAGCTCCTCCATATGGTTAGGGGTCAGGGAGAAACAGGCCACCTCTGAGCCTGACACAAAGGCAGATGATGCTATCAGGAGAAGCAGGATGATTATTTCAATGACCAGTGTCACCGGTGACCCTGTCATTGCAGCCTGTGCAACTACTCCTGTCAATAATCCTGAAAGCAGCGTATCCAAAATAAGGGTGATTGGTTACTTAAAAAGGCAGGTCGTCAGCTGCATCCGGGGTTGAGAGATCCTCTCCGCTGTTCTCTTCAGTGGATGTTGATGAGTTTGACGGGGGCGGGTTATATCCCTGTTGTCCGCCGTTCTGGTAACCCTGGCTGTTATTCTGGTAGCCCTGGCCCTGCTGGTTCTGGCTGTCAGGCCTGCGCCCAAGAAGCTGTATCACATCTGCCTCAACCTCAACAATGTACCTCTTATTGCCATCGCGGTCATCATATGACCTGTAGCGCAGCTTGCCTTCAACCAGTATCTGTGATCCTTTGCGGATATAGTTCTCGGCGAGTTCGGCAAGTCTTCTCCAGGCAACAATATTGTGCCACTCGGTCTGCGTTACCTTCTCTCCCCCTCTGGGGGTGTAGGTTTCACTGGTGGCAAGAGAGAAAGCTGCCTTGATATTGTTCTCGAAACGCCTGATGTCCGGGTCTTTACCCACGTTGCCCACCAGTATTACTTTATTGAATGACATAGCTTTATAAATATTTTCGTCTGATTAAAGAATGTAAAGTTACGAAAAAAATAAGTGTGTGACTCACGATGCTGTATCTCTCTCCTGCAAGGGGGCAGCAACCTGTGTCAAAGGGATGCATTACTGCTTCTTTTTTTTATAGATGTCAAAAAATCAGGATATTCGGTCCGAAAAAAAAGTATTGTCACCTGATTTTGATAAATAATATTTTATATTTGCACATTGAAAAAAACAGAACATCAAAATAATTTGTTGAATTTAAAATTCTTGCAACATGACAAAAGCAGACATTGTAAACGAAATTGCCAAGAACACTGGAATTGAAAAAGTGACTGTACAGAAAACCGTTGAGGCATTCATGGAATCAGTAAAAGACTCGATGGTTGCCGGCAATAATGTTTATCTCAGGGGATTTGGCAGCTTTATAGTTAAGAAGCGCGCCAAGAAAACAGCCAGGAACATTTCAAAGAACACCACCATTATCATTCCTGCACATAATATCCCGGCATTCAAACCTGCCAAGACATTCATAAACAAGGTAAAATCACACGTTAAGAAGTAATAATATGCCAAGCGGTAAGAAGAGAAAAAGGCATAAGATGGCAACCCACAAGCGTAAAAAGCGCTTGCGGAAAGACAGGCATAAGAAGAAGAAATAGCATAAATGCATAGTCTCTTGCTCTTAAACCTAACCTAAAGATCAGATGATCTTTAGGTTAGTTGCATTATAAAAAAGACTACAGGCAAATAAACAAATTCCGGAATGTGAGTAAGGATTTAATTATCAGCGTAAATGATGCTGAGATATCCATTGCACTACTGGAGGATAAGCAGCTTGTCGAGCTTAACAAGGAAAAGCGGAATGTAAAATTCTCAGTCGGCGACATTTACCTGGGAAAGGTAAAGAAGATCATGCCGGGGCTTAATGCGGCGTTCATTAACGTTGGTTTTGAAAAGGATGCTTTCCTGCATTATCTTGATCTGGGAGCCCAGTTCAGGACCCTCCATCGGTACTATCAGCTGGCCACGCAAAACAAGGCCAGGTTGCCTTCGATGTCAAAGTTCAAGCCTGAACCGGACATCGATAAGGACGGGAAGATAGCTGATGTACTTACAGCAGGACAGACGGTCATCGTACAGATAACCAAGGAGCCCATCTCTACCAAGGGACCGAGGCTGGCATCCGAGGTAAGCATCGCGGGGCGAAACCTCGTGCTGATGCCATTCGCAGACAAGGTCTCCGTCTCCTCAAAGATAGAGAACGCGGATGAACGAAACAGGCTTAAGCTCCTGATACAGAGTATCAAACCCAAAAACTACGGAGTAATTGTAAGAACCGTGGCAGAGGGAAAAAAAGTTGCAGCACTTGATGCTGAACTTAAGGAACTTATCAACCGATGGGAAACAGCCTTTGGAGCTATTCGCCGCGATATCAAATCGCCGCGTCTCCTGGTGGGCGAGATGAACCGCACGACAACCATCCTCAGGGATATACTCAGTACCGACTTCAACAACATCATCGTGGATGATGAGGTGATAGCCGGAGAAGTGAAAAGTTACATCAGGGAGATTGCCCCTGAGAAGGAAAAGATTGTAAAGGTATACAAGGAGCAGTATCCTGTTTTTGACCATTATGGTGTCAGCAGGCAGATCAAGGGGCTCTTTGGCCGCACCATTTCTTTCAAGGGCGGATCATACCTTATCATTGAGCATACTGAGGCATTGCACGTTGTTGACGTCAACAGCGGCAACAGGTCAAAATCAGGCACTGACCAGGAGTCCAATGCCCTTTCAGTAAACCTCGAAGCCGCCAGGGAGATTGCCAGGCAGCTGCGGTTGAGGGATATGGGTGGTATCATAGTGATTGACTTCATTGATATGCAGTCAAATGAAAACCGCCAGGCCCTGCTTGACAGGATGAAAGAACTGATGAGTGATGACCGGGCAAAACATAACATACTGCCCCTGAGTAAGTTCGGATTGATGCAGATAACCCGCCAGAGGGTACGCCCGGAGATGAACATTGTCACTGATGAGAAATGCCCTGTATGCAGAGGCGAAGGCAAGACTGCTCCCGCCATACTGCTTACTGATGAGATTGAACGCACTCTGGCTGCCATCATTGAGAAGGTCAAGACAAGGAAATTCATTCTCAGGGCTCATCCCTATGTGGCTGCATACCTTAGGGAGGGCCTTATCTCCAGGATCAGCAAGATCAACAGGAAATACGGGGCAAACATTAAGGTGCAGGGTATAGAATCATTCCATTTCCTGCAGTATGAATTCTGTGACAGGCAGGGTAACGAGATTGATCTAACCTGATTTACCTGGCAGATGATCTATTCTGTTTACATAAACGTAGCGGCAGGTTTCAGACCTGCCGCTACGTTAAGTGATGCAGAAATCCGTTTGGAATACAGGTTGCCGGTCAGAGGTAGATGACTCTTCCTGATCCGGTGCGTGTCAGGCTGACCTCGGGGTCACCCTGGAGGTAGATGTTGCCGCTGCCGCTGAGAATAGCCTCCAGATCATCACTGACGGTGGTGTAGACAGACCCAGACCCTGATATGGTCACCCTGGCTGATTCAGTGGCAAGCTCCCTGGCAAAAAGAGTACCTGATCCTGACAGAATATAGCGGCTGGTCACAGCCTCACCGGTCATTGTCAGATCCCCGGAACCTGACAGGGTTGCCTTAAGGGTTGTGGCCGTGACATCATCGGTCATGATATTTCCTGAGCCTGAAATGATAACAGAAACCTCGCTTCCTTCAATGTAGCCGGTGGTGATATCACCAGATCCGCTGTTGATCAGCCTGACGGTGGTCCCTGAAAGAGCACCGGCAACAAAATCGCCTGACCCGGCATTGACAACCTCTTCTATCTGTGGGGCTGTGACAGTCACAACAGGGTGCCTGGTGTAGTTAAGGCAGTGCGTGCCCCTGATGGTACTTACCTCAAGTGCCCCCGCCCTGACGGAAGTCTCAATGTAAGGCAGTATGTTGCTCTCAGCTTCCACTGTGATGGAATAGTCATCACCATGGATATAGTTCACATGAAAAGATGTCTCATTGGCGATAGCCGTAAATGGTACAGCATCCCTTGCCTCTGTCTGAACGTCTCCGTTTCCGTCAATGCAGTCAAAAAACATTGAACATGCAGATAACGTTGCCATGGCCATAATAATGGCAGGAATTGTCTTTTTCATCTTTCTTATCTTTTTACTGTTCCCTCTTAAGGACAAAATAAATCCTCATTAGTTGCATCAGGGCGAAAGAAATTATTGCTGCAGCAACCTTATCTCGCCCCTTGTGGCGTCAATGCGTATCTGGGGCCGGCCGCTGCCGCTGCCTCTGCTTGCCTTTGTGAGGAACAGTTTATCCTGGGCGCTGATCTCTGTCCGTTCAGGGGCGGGAGTGATACCCGGCAGAGACACAAAAGCATTGGCGTGCCTTATCTCAAGCTCATAAACCGACCTCTCCTCCATTACCAGGTCAATGTCAGCGTAGGATGATTTGATGTCAATCACTCTGAAGTCCGGCTCAATCTTTTCGAATGAGAGGTTGCCGTACTTGACTGACAGGTTGATCTCGCCGGCAACCCTGTCAGCAATTATGTCACTGAAGTAGCTTGTCCCCGTTATCACATTAACGGAGCCGAAGTGAAGGTCATCGCGTTTTGAATCAAGGTCCACGGTTTCGCACTTGTCAATCCATGCCTTTGATGATACTGCCGACAGTTTGATATTTCCCGTTTCGCGGGTGCGTAATTCACTGAATGAAAGAGTGATCTTGCCTGACCTGATGCTCCTTACGTTGGCCTTGCAGAAGGTTAGTTCCATCATCCGGGCGTTATCCACCGCTGCAGCGTCAAGGTTGCCGTTTGACAGTTTCAGGGCGAGATCGGGCACCTCGTCACCGATATATACATCTCCGTAGCTGTTAGTTATGCTCAGGGTTGTCGATGGAGGGCATTCAATGAAGTAGTCTATCTTCATTCTCGATTCAAAGTTGATAAGGTTTTTCGTGAGCCCCTTGAATGTCTCGAAGAGAGGTGTGATGCCTTTCCGGAAGGAGGTTTCGGCTCTCACGGTCCCGCCTGTCATTGATATATTCACATCAATGTCTGACATCATGGCTTGAATCCTGTCATCGGTGTTGGATGAGGCTGATATCTCCACCACCACGGTGATTGAATCACTGTGTGACTGGGTTATGTGCACGTCTCCGTACTTGTTGGTCACCTCCATGACGGTCTCGTTGTCAGCCCGGAATGATCTCCTCAGTGTTTTGCTGTCAGTTATTTCCTGCCCGCAAAGACCAGGTGTGGCAGGGAGCAACACAGCCAGGAAGAACAGTTTGTTATAATTCATTTCCAGTAATTTTTTCTGTTTCACTCTCATGCTCCCTCATCAGTCTGAGCATGTCTTCAAGCAGTTCTATGCGAAGCCTGTAGTTATATATGAGGGCCTCAATGACTTCCCGGCTCGCCACGTTATCATGAAGGTCACTGATGATTAGGGATGAAAGACTGTCAAGCTCATTCATTCCCGTGGTCAGTTCGCTGCTTATCTCCGGATTGGCTGTCAGTAGTGGTTCTGCTTCCTGGTACAGTGACTTTATCTTGTTGTCATAATACCTGTATGTCTCGCGTACCTCTGTCACCTGCGGGTCATTCAGCCGCTCCGATGTGCGCAGAAGACCTGCAATGACGGCCATGGCTGCACCGGCAACGATGATTGCTGCGGCAGCACGCCAGAGGTAGCCTGGCAGGCTTCTCTGCCTGCCGGGAAGATCTTCTTCGATCCTTTTCCACAGTCCCGGTCCCGGGGCCTCCGTGTCAAGGTCATCCCTGATGCTTTTTATATGTTTTTCCAGTTCATCCATCTCTGTGCATTTCTGATAATATTTTTTTCAGTTTCTCCTTCGCCCTGGCATACTGTGTCTTGGAAGTCGATTCCGATATACCCAGTATCTGTGATATTTCCGTATGATCATATCCTTCAAGGAGGTAGAGGCTGAATACCACCCTGTAACCTTCGGGCAACCTCTCAACTGCCCTGGTAATCACCTTAGGGTCAGGCCAATGCATTTCAGAGGGTTCATCCGGGGGCATCTCATAGCGGCTGTAGTCATCGATATAGATCATTTCAGCCTCCCTTTTGCGGAGTTTACTTATGCAGCGGTTGATGACAATCGTCTTCAGCCAGGCGCCAAAAGTGGAGTCAGTGCGGTATGATCCTATCTTCCTGAAACAATCAGTGAATGCTTCCTGCAACATATCCTCAGCCTCCTCCCTGTTGCCCATAATCCGGTATGCAGTGTTAAACATCGCCTTTGAATAGAGCTCATACAGCCTGAACTGTGCTTTCCGGCTTCCCCTGCGGCACTCTTCTATGAGCTTCTCATGTATGTGCAATCCCGGTGCTGCCAAGTTTCAGGTTATTCGTTGTAAATGACGCATCAAATTTAATTTAGTTGCATGAGACTTGAAACACCATCCCTGGCATGCCATATTTTCCTAAAAAATATGTTTACGCTTACATTTTTATTATATTTGCATAGACGAGAAAACCTGATCGAACCAGATATAAAAAAGGTCATGAGACTTTAAGATGCTTTTTACTGTCCAAAAGCAATTTTTCCATTCTTTTCATGGCTGCCCCGACACTTAGTCGGGGCTTTTTTTGCGCATTTCCGTGGCGTTTCCTTTCATGCTTCTGTCTGCGGATGCCGCAACCTTTCATTCCTTCATCCTTTCTGCAAGGTTACACTGCCATGCAGATGCATTTAACCTTTTTTATATTTTTTAGGCGCTATTGTGTGTGATAATCAGCAACTGATATTCATATATTAGCGGAAACAATCAGAATGACTATTATGCAAATGAAATATTTCCTGATTCTGTTCAGTCTCTTCGTGGTGTCCTGTGCCCCCGGTGAGGAGAAGATAAGCCGCAAGGCTGAGAGGATGCATGACGGCTTTCTGTCAATAGATACACATTGTGACACTCCCATGCGTTTCTTCAGGAGGGGAGGATTTGACCCCGGCGTACGCAATGAACAGGGATGTGTTGACTTTCCCAGGATGAAGGAGGGAAGGCTGGATGCAGAGTTCTTTGCCATCTTCATTGGGCAGGGTCCCCGCACACCGGAGGCTTATGAGCTGGCTCACAACTCCACCCTTGCCACCTTCGATTCTATCTATGCCACCCTTGCCCGGAACTCATCACAGGCTGCAATTGCACTTACACCAGACGATGCCCTGAGGCACAAGGCTGATGGCAGGCTGGCTATATTCATAGGCATAGAGAACAGTTATCCGGCAGGGCGGGACCTGTCAAAGATCCAGCAGTATTATGATCTTGGTGCCAGGTACATCACTCTCTGCCATTCATCCAACAATGATATATGTGATTCATCAACAGATAAGTCGGGGCCGGAGCATAACGGCCTCTCAGCCTTTGGCGAACAGGTTGTGAAGGAGATGAACAGGGTGGGGATGATGATTGACGTGTCACACATTTCTGATGAGTCATTCTATGATGTATTGGCGCTGTCTGAGGCCCCGGTGATAGCTTCGCACTCGTCATGCAGGGCTCTGTGCGAAAGCCCGCGCAACCTTAATGATGAGATGCTTCAGGCTCTGAAAAAGAACGGAGGGGTCATCCAGATATGCATCCTGAGTGACTATCTAAGGCAACCGGCTCCCAATCCTGAATATGAGGAAAAGGTGAAGGAACTCAGGGAACGCTGGAGGGCCTTGGGGACAGAGCTTACCGATGAGCAGCAGGAGCAGCGCTGGGCTGAGTTTTCAGAGCTGAAAAGTAAGTACGTCAGACTTGCCACCGTAGCTGACGCGGTGAACCATATACAGCATGTGATAGATGTGATTGGCATTGATCACGTGGGCATAGGCTCAGATTTTGATGGCGGAGGAGGACTGGAAGACTGCTCTGATGTCTCCATGATGAAGAACATCACCAGGGAGCTTATCCGCCGCGGATACAGTCGTGATGAGATTGCCAAAATCTGGGGCGGCAACATCATGCGGGTGATGAGGGAGGCGCAAGATCAGTCGGCAGTCGGCAGTAGGCAGTAGGCAGTAGGCGGGAAGAAAACATAGTCTTGCGGTCTTGCGGTCTTGCGGTCTTGCGGTCTTGTGGTCTTGCGGTCTTGTGGTCTTGCGGTCTTGCGGTCGTGCGGTCGTGCGGTCGTGCGGTCTTGTGGTCGTGCGGTCGTGCGGTCTGGCAGGGACAGTTGCGGCTATTTCTTCCCGGGTGAAACGCGGGAGAAGCGCAATGATTTGATCATCCATGAGGGCAGTGGCCTGTTAGGGTCACGGCGGCGCATGTCAAGATACCATCCGAGTTTCTTTATTATCGGTACTTTATGGGTTTCCACGAACTCAATGAGGGTTCCGTCCGGATCTTCAGTATAGGCAAAGAATCCTGCTGCCTCGCCCATATCAAAACTGTCGCCCTTATGACTCTGCATGCTGTCTACAGTAAAGGGGAAACCAGCCTCACTGCAATATCTGCGCAGATTGTCCATGCCGCTGATGTCATAGCAGAGATGAATGAACCCGGGGTCACCCCATAGTCTTCCCTCGAAGATCCTGGTAACGGGACAGTCCATTGCCTGGACGAGTTCAATGACACTCTGTCCGTAGACAGGATTGAATCCGCCGTGGAAGGGTCTCGAGGGAGCAAGCAGCATACGCCTGAACTGTCCGTCGCCTCCGGGTACGCTCTTAAGGTCGTCAAATGTACCGGTGATGTCATACACCACCCGGTCATAACCGAGGATATCCGAATAGAGGCCCAGGGTCCGGTCTATGTCTGATACGCCAATGACAGCTCCATATGCTCCTCCGGATATCTTTTTCAGGTTCATGAACCAGTCTGTGGCGCCCACAATGTGAAACAGGTTGCCGAAGGGATCTTTGAGGAAAAAGTTTTTCTTTCCCGAGGGATCAGCCTCAGGTTTGCCCATTACCTCAACACCGTTATCGGTCCAGTATCTCCATGCTGCTTCCACATCCTTCACCTTCATCTTGCATGCGAAGATGCCCAGATCGCCAAGCCTGGTTTCACGGTTGCGGTATTCCGGTTCCTTCCCCTTGTGCTGCCACACCTCGAATCCGCCTCCGCTCTGCAGGTTCATTGCCAGCACGGCATGCCTGCTACGCGGCTCCCCTCCGGTATAAGGAAGCATCAACCTGGCCTCCGCCTCATCCTCAAAGATGCGGCAATCCATCCCGAATGCCCTGATATACCATTCCCATGCTTCGGTGAGGTCATAAACCCCCACGCCCATCTGTTGTATTCCGCTTATAATGTAACCCTTGATCTTCATGACTCATTTACATTGGTTTGATCTTCCCCGCTAACCTGAAGAAGAGTGCAGGCAAATATTTTCTTATCCACAGCATCAACAGCTCACTGCTGCCGACGAGTATCTCTCTCCTGTTCCGTGACAGTCCCCTGATTATCTGCCGTGCTGCCTTCCCGGGTGTCACGCCTCCTCTCTGGCCATCGTCCATCTTCCCGTGTTCTCTGCCTGCTGCTGTCAGTGCATGAAGGGAGATGGCCGTTTGCACGCGTCCGGGTATTATCACCGAGACCCTGATGTTGTCAGTATGATGCTCCAGTAGCAGTGTCTCGAAGAATCCGTGGAGAGCCTGTTTGGAGGCTGAATAGGCTGACCGGAGCGGGAACCCGAAACGGCCTGAGATGGAGCTGGTGGCTGCTATATGTCCTCCACCGGCGGCAATCATGTGGGGCAGGACCGCTTTTGTCAGGGCTATGGTGCCGAAGTAGTTTATCTCCATGATCCGTCGGTCAAGCCAGAGTGGTGTATCCTTCAGCAGGGCCCGCTGGCTGATACCTCCTATATTAAGCAGCATGTCAACCCTGCCTTCCTTTTGTATTACATTGTCAACCAGGGTCCTGATATCAGATGTGTCACTGAGGTCAAAGGTGACGGATGAAACGCTTCCCTTCATCCCGGAGCATTCCTCCTTCACCCGTTCCAGTCCGGCACTGTCATTGGATGATGCTATGACCCTGCTGCCACTCTCTGCAAAAGCCTTTACCAGCGCCTCACCTATGCCTGAGGATGCCCCGGTGATCCATACCACCTTGCCTGTAAAGATATCTTTCATGGTCAGAATGACGAAACGCGCCTGACAAGATTGCCGTAGGTGCTGTGCAGCTTCCGGAACAGGGGATTGCCCTTGCGTTTAAGGTTCCATATTCTCAGACCGCCGACGGTGCGGATGAATAGCAGGAACCAGTTCCAGGCCAGTATCCCAAGCACCGGGATCATCATGAAAGCCAATATGGCCAGCCACCAGGGCTTGATGAAGATCAGGGCCAGGATGAGGTAGAGGGGACCAAAGATAAAGCTCAGACCCAGAAAGAATCCATAACGGGCTGTGCTTATGAAGGCGGGATCTTTCGACTTTATTGCCTGAAGGTAAGCAACCTGGAATGTCAGTATGTTCAGTGCCGCCCCTGCAATGAAGACAGGCAGGCTGGCAAGGAGCAGGAGGGCAGAGAGAAAGAGCCATCCGGGAGAATGCTTCTTCTTCCTGAGGTGACGGTAGGTAACCTTGAGCTGGGAGGCCAGGCTCTTTACCGTCATGGATTCGTTACACAACTCACTGTAACTTTCAGGATCCGCAGTGCGCAGCTCATTGACCTTATTGATAAGCCTCTGGTCACGAAAGAGTTTGGGGTACCTGATCCTGTCACTGTATTTCTCGTTTACTATGCTTCGAAGTTCATTGATGGCATCATAGTTCTCCTCATCCTCTATGTGAACCATCACTTTCTTCATTTCATCCGAAAGCCTGTCGCGCAGCTCCACTATAGCCCTGTTGGGATTTGCACGGTATGATTCATAATATTCGGAAACATGTATAGGGTGGCCGTATACCACTGTGAGCACCTGCCTGAAACGCCAGTAGTGCGAGTACTCAAGTCCTACCGGAACAATATTAATCTCTTTGCTGAACCCGGAGGCTTCAGCTGTCTGGAAGGCAATGCGGCAGATTCCTTTCTTCAGCTGCCTCAATTTCCTGTAGGTGGCGTGGTTCCCTTCCGGAAGTATCACCACTCCGTTACGGTTTTCCATCACGCGCATGGTATCACGGAAAGTTTCGTCATTCTGCCTGACGGCATCAAAGCCATCCCTGATCCGGTAAACCGGCAGTATCTTCAGAAAATAGAGAATACGCGCCACCACCTTTTTCCTGAAAATGTCCGCCCTGGCAAGAAAGACCAGCTGGCGGTTGAGGGTACAGATCACAGCCATGGCATCCATCAGCGCATTCTGATGATTGGGAGCCAGGATGGTGGGAACTGAAAAATCAATATTGTCTTTACCCAATGCAATTACCTTGCGGTAGAAAATGTAGTTGTGCCAGAAATCTACATACTTCTTGAGAAGCTGATAGAAAACGTCATACTTTTCTATGTTCTTTTTACCCATTCCGAAACCTAATTTACCTTCCTAACAAGAAACACTGAAGTCACCATGGACTTCATGATTACGAAGTTAGAAAAAGTTTGCCGGCAGGGTCCTGTGAATAGCTTTTCTTACTTACTCACAGCCGTTTTTAGGTATTTATACCACCATTTTGCCCGATTGGGCGTGGATATTATTCGAGGAAATCGTCAAGCTCCCTGCGCTCGCGTTTTGTGGGGCGTCCGGTGCCCCGGGGCCTGTACCCGTGTGTCATTTTGCTGACCACCAGCTTCTCTTTCTCCTCCGGCGGAGTTGTGTCAGTTATGAAGCCTGGCACAAGGGCAGCGCCCACCCTGTTTTTGGGTATCTCCTTTACGGTATAGGTATAGGTGACAGGGGGTTTTCTGACGGTAATGGTTGCGCCGGGGCTGATAAGGAATGCAGGCTTGACCGGATTTGTCCCGACCAGTACGCGTCCCTTTTTGCACTCTTCGGTGGCAATGCTGCGTGATTTGAACAGCCTGACGGACCAGAGGAACTTATCTATCCTTTCCCCCTGCTTCTCTCCGGTCATCATCAAGTATTCTTCCCTTTTTATTGTAAGCGGTCATGGTCAGCTCGCATCCGGCAAGGGCAAAAGAGAGCATCATCTCCACTGCCAGTGGTATGCGCTTCTCTATCAGGGCAAGTTCATCAGGGCTCCACCGGCCCAGCACATAGTTTACCTGGCCGCCCCTGGGGAAGTCATTACCTATGCCTATCCGGAGGCGTGCATACTGGTTCGTTCCAAGTATCTCACTTATACTCGTCAGTCCGTTATGACCTCCGGCACCTCCTCCCGCCCTGAGCCTCATGGTGCCTGTGGGGATAGCAATATCATCTGTGATAACGAGCAGGTTCTCCAGGGGGATTTTCTCTTTCTGCAACCAGTAGCGAATGGCGTTACCGCTCCGGTTCATGAAGGTTGATGGTTTCAGCATGATCAGCTCGGCGTTCTTGTGCCTCATTGAGGCAACAAAACCGTAACGCCTGTCCATGAAAGAGATACCGGATGCTGCAGCGGCAGCATCCAGTACCATAAAACCTACATTATGACGTGTATCCCTGTACTCCTCACCTATGTTGCCAAGACCGGCTATAAGGTGTTTCATAACGAATCAGTGGTTGCTTATTCCTTCTCTTCGGAAGGACCTTCTTCGCCTTCTTCGCCTTCAGCTGCAGCCTCAGGAGCGGCTTCTTCCTCCTTCAGGGAGATCCTGGAGACGTCAACAGATACGACCATTGCACGCTTATTGTCAATGATCTCAAGGTTCTCGTAAGAGAGATCGCCTATCTTGATTGATTGTCCTATGCCAAGTCTGGTAATATCTATCTCAAGATGATCGGGAAGGTTCTCTGTCAGGCCCCTGACCTTAAGCAGCCTGCGCTTGATACGAAGCTTGCCGCCGGCTTTCACTCCCGCACTGTCACCGGTAACCTTCAGCGGTATGTCAATAGTGACGGGCTTGCCTTCACTTACCTGCATGAAATCGATATGCAGAACCTTATCAGTGACAGGGTGGAACTGTATGTCCTTCATCACGGCGTTATAGCCCGTACCGTCAACGACAAGGTTCACCAGGTAAACCGCCGGTGTGTAAATAAGTCCCCTGAAGGCACTCTCATGGGCATAAAAATGAAGATTTTCCTTTTCCCTGTACATCACACAAGGGACATTTCCCTCTGCCCGCAGGCTGTTGGAACTTTTCTTTCCGAATTGATCGCGCGAGACACCTTTGATCTCAATAGTTTTCATCAGTCTTTAATTTGTTGTGCTACTCAAGGTTACCTGCCATGGAACCTCCCATCACACGTTTGACGTTTCGTTGAAAAAAAATGGCGTGCAAATATAGCGAAAAAGCTCAGAAAACAAAACCCGAGCTGATAGAGGTATTGGTATAGACTGCTTTTATTGCTTCAGCAAAGATTTCGCTTACTGACAATACCTTTATTTTAGGTGAATGGCCCTTGAAGGGGATGCTGTCTGTCACTACCAGTTCCTCGAGGGGTGATCTGTCAATTTTCTCGATGGCGTTACCCGAGAGGACGGGGTGGGTAGCCACCGCCCTGACACTCAGAGCGCCGCGGTCCTTCATCACCGTGGCGGCAAATGTCAGCGTCCCGGCTGTGTCAACCATGTCATCAATGATCACAACATGGCGCCCCTCAACATCACCAATGATTGATATCTCTTCCACCACGTTTGGTTTCTTCCTCAGCTTGTAGCAGAGAACCATTTCGCTCTGCAGGTGCCTGGCATAGGCATTTGCTCTCTTGGATCCGCCCATGTCAGGGGCCGAGACGGTGAGGTTTGGCAGGTTGAGGTTCCGGATATAGGGTGCAAAGAGTGCTGAACCGAACAGATGGTCCACCGGCACATCAAAGAACCCCTGTATCTGGTCTGCATGGAGGTCAATGGTGATGATGCGGTCAACACCTGCCTTGGTCAGCATGTCAGCGGTCAGCTTGGCCCCCAGCGAAACCCTGGGCCTGTCCTTGCGGTCCTGACGGGCATATCCGTAATAGGGGATAACGGCATTCACCTTGTAGGCTGAAGCTCTCTTGGCTGCGTCAATCATCAACAGTAGTTCCATCAGGTTCTCAGCAGGGGGATTGGTTGACTGAATGATGAAGACGTGGCAGCCCCTGACAGATTCATCAAAACAGGGCTGAAACTCACCATCGCTGAAACTGAGCAGTGAACTCTTGCCCAGTTCAATACCCAGGTGATCAGCAATTTTTTCTGCGATGCTTAGTGATGAAGTGCATGAAAAAATCTTAAAGGGAGCCCGGCCGATCATAGCAGAAAATTTTTCAGGTTTTCACTGAACCATGCCCCAAAAATAACATTTATGGGCAAATCATTTTCCATTTTTGAAAAATATCATATTGTTCTCTATATAATCAAGCAGTTCTTCCTTCCCTGTTCCCCTGGCAGCGGAGGTGATGAATGTCGGTGGCAGGCTCTCCCATGTCCGGAGCATGGTACTGTTATGTATCTCCCTGTTTTTTTCTGCTACAGCAGCTGACAGCTTGTCACTCTTGGTAAAGACCCTGGCAAAGGGGATACCGTTCAGCGCCAGCTTCTCCATGAATGCCAGGTCAACGGCCATGGGCTCATGCCTGGCATCAACCAGTACAAACAGCAGGATGAGGTTTTCACGCATGGTGATATAGGAGGTGAACAGCTTATCCCACTGCTCTCTCATCTTACGTGAGACACGTGCATAACCGTAACCGGGCAGGTCAACCAGGTACCAGCTGTCATTGATAATGAAATGATTGATTGTCTGGGTCTTGCCCGGGCTCCCGGATATCTTTGCAAGCCCCTTTCTGGAGACGAGCATGTTAATAAGTGATGATTTGCCAACATTTGATCTTCCTATGAATGCAAATTCGGGCCGGTCAGGCGCCGGCAACTGGCTTATTTTTGCACTGCTGGTAACAAATGAAGCTGACCTGATTATCATTGCCCTTTCAGTTTTTCCATGAACCGCCTGTTGTCAGCGATGAATCTTTCATGGAGACCTGCCAGACATAAAGCAGCAGTATATTCTCCCTCAACCTTTTCGGATGCGGTGAAGCTGGTTCCCGGGACAGGCGCTGCTGGCATATCTTTAGTTCAGGTCTTTATATGGCAACGGTACAGGCAGGCGGTAATAGAGCCTGTTGCCGAACTGGGTCAGGTATGACCCGATCACCACTACTGAATCTGCATGGTGCCCGGGTGTTTTCTGAAGATCAAGATACCCTGTTGTGGCTGTCTGCAACAGCAGGGTGAGCGAGTCCATGTCAACCAGTCCGTCTACATAGTCGCCCCGGTAATACTTTACATTCTCCGCCATGTCTGAGAACTCCACGAAGATCTTGTAGAGGCCCCTCTCCTCATATCGGTCATTGACCCTGTACCCTATCTCAGGATAATTGGTCACCTTCTCACCGCTCATCATATACTCCTCTATGCCGGGGATACGTTTACCGTCCCTGTAGCTCAGCCTGGCCTTCACCCGGCCGCTCTTGTAGTATTGTATCTGTTCCCCATGGATTGTGTCATTCGTATAAGGGGTGGTCCTGAACAGCTTGCCGTCAGGATAGTACCACTTTGCTTCCCCGTTCTTCTTGTCACCTGAATAGGGTATCTCCTGTTCCAGTGCCCCTCCCTTGTAATAGGTGCGGGTCATGCCTTCCCGGAGGCCGTTCTTGAATGTAACCTCCCTGAGCTTGATGTTATCCCTGATATAGTTACGTACGCCTGTGTATCCGGTATCAGGTTCGTGGCCGGCCCTCTTTCTTCCGCCCTCCTGACCTGTGCCGCCTCCGCAGGCTGACATTAATAATACCATAAATGCAATTGTCAGAATAGTCAGTTGTCTCATACGGTTATTTTTTTAAACATTTCATTTTAATAATGGAACCTGCCTGCAATGTAACGATCATTTCCCTCTCCGGGACCTTGTCATGCACGTTTCATTGCATTTTTACTCTTCCTGGCACGTATACTTCAAGCAGTGTAGCCGTTTCCCGGGGGATGATTGCCACACTTTCAGCCGAGGCGGGAATGAGGAGTGTCTCACCCTCCCTGATCTCCTCCCGGTGGCCCATCCATTCAATCACTGCCATGCTTCCGGTACAGATGTAGATGACAAACGATTCGGTCAGGCTGTAATCCTTAATTACGGGTCTGTTAAACATTATCAGGCTCGTATGGAACCATGGGCTCTCAGCCAGAAAGACAGTTTTGTTGATCTCAGGTTCTGTGCGGATCAGGTTGTTACTGTCAAGGTTAAAGTTTATGGCGTCAAGGGCCAGGGCCGTGTGCATCTCGCGAGGCCTGCCCGAAGCGTCCACCCGGTCCCAGTCGTAGATACGGTAAGTGACATCAGAGGTCTGTTGTATCTCTGCCAGAAGCACCCCGCCGCCAATGGCGTGCACCATTCCTGCAGGAATGAAAAAGACGTCGCCTGCCTTCACCGCCGTGACGTTGATGAGCTCCTCCAGTCTTTTTCCTGCAAGGTAGTCAAGGTATTCCTCCTTTGTGGTTTTCTTCCTGAAACCCGTGTAGATGACGGCTCCTGGCTTTGCGTCAATGATATACCACATCTCGGTCTTTCCCCATGCATGGTGACGCTCGGCCGCCAGCCTGTCGTCAGGGTGTACCTGTATGGAGAGCCTGTCAGCGGCGTCAATGAGCTTTATCAGCAACGGGAACTCGGGCCCGTACTTCTCATACACGGATTCGCCCAGCAGCTCATCCATGTAGACTTCAGCTATCTCCTCAAGGGTGTTGCCCTTGAGGAAGCCGTTAGCTACCACGGAGCTGGCGCCGGGCATGCCTGTTATCTCCCAGCTCTCACCGATCCTGGCCCCTGCCTTCGCCTTCTTTCCGAAGCGCCGGCTGAGAGTGCTGCCGCCCCAGAGTGTCTCCTTCAGCGCGGGCCTGAACCGGATGGGATAGAGTGATTGCATCGCTTCAAAAATTATAATCTATTACCAGTTTTGCCTTTCTGATTGATGAGGCTGCAGCCACCGCTTCACGGTGAGGCTCGCTGGCCTGGTACTTCTTCAGGTCTTCCACCGAGGCAAAAGTGGCGTCAATCACGAAGTCGCCCGCATGGTCCACATCCGTGATGTTTACGCCGGTCCTGTATTCAATAACATACTTCAGCCTGTTACCCACCGGTCCGAAGAGCTCCTTCAGTTTTCTTACCGACAGCTCTCTCTCTTCAGGAGTGAATGGGGGCGAGAGCTTAAAGATCACGATATGCTTTACCATACGGTTATTTTGCTACTTTTGGTGCAAAAATAATCATTTTATGCTTATTGTAGGGATTGCCGGAGGCACAGGATCAGGTAAGACAACAGTGGTTCGCAAGCTCATAGAGATGCTTCCTCCGGGAGAAGTGGTGATCCTGCCGCAGGACAGCTATTACCGTGACAACAGTCACATTCCCGTTGAAGAGAGGCAGAACATCAATTTTGACCATCCTGACTCGGTTGAGTGGCCGCTGCTGATCTCCCACTTGGCGGAACTGAAGGCCGGGAGGCCAATCAATATGCCAATTTATTCCTATCTGACATGCATCAGGTCAGAAGAAACCATACCCATCAAGCCGGCTGAGGTGGTTGTGGTTGAGGGGATACTGGTACTTGTTGATCCCGGTCTGAGGTCAATGCTTGACATCAAAGTGTTCGTTGATGCCGATGCCGATGACCGGCTCGGAAGGGTTATACAGCGTGATATAGTGGAGCGGGGCCGGTCAGTGCTGATGGTGCTGGAGCGCTACAACAAGACAGTTAAACCGTCACATCTTCAGTTCATAGAACCCTCAAAGAGATATGCTGACATTATCATACCCGGGGGTGGGGAGAACGTGGTGGGAATAGATGTACTCAAGACAATCGTTGAGAAGCACCTGAGATAGCCTTTCCGTCAGCTCCTGCGAAGCTCACGCAGGTACATCTGGATCGTATTTTCAAGGCCGTAATACAATGCATCTGATACAAGAGCATGCCCGATGGATACCTCTTCCAGCCAGGGTATGTGCGAGTGCAGCCATGCCAGGTTGTTGAGGTCGAGGTCATGACCTGCATTGATGCCGAGCCCTGCCTTGCGTGCCACCTCTGCCGCCTTTACAAAGGGAGCCACAGCCGACACCCTGTCAGAGGGGTACATTGATGCATAGGGCTCTGTGTAGAGCTCAATCCTGTCAGTACCTGTGCGTGCCGCATATTCAATCATCTCCGGATCGGTGCCTGTGAAAATTGAGGTTCGTATACCCCTCTCATGAAAACGGGCAACCACCTCCGTAAGGAAAGCAAGGTTTGTTATGGTGTCCCATCCTGAGTTGGAGGTGATGGCATCATGGGCATCGGGCACAAGGGTGACCTGGTCAGGCACAACATCAAGCACCAGTTTTATAAACTGCTCTTCGGGATTGCCCTCGATGTTGAACTCAGTGGTTACAATATCCCTGATATCATATACATCACTGTAGCGTATATGCCTTTCATCCGGCCGCGGATGCACGGTTATACCCTCTGCCCCGAATCCCTGGCACCGCACCGCGGCCATTTTGACATCCGGCACATTGCCTCCGCGCGCATTGCGAAGGGTGGCAATCTTGTTGATGTTTACACTCAGTCTTGTCATTGCTTTCATCTCCTGATACCCCGGGCAAAGTTATAAAGATCCGATGTTTTTTGTACTTTTATTCTCCAAATGAACAGGTGAATGCTTGCAAAAGAGATGATATCCGACGTGGTCCCTGCGCTGAAGACATCGGATACCGGACAGACAGCGCTGAACTGGATGGAAATATTCAGGGTCTCCCATCTGCCCATAGTCAATGAGACCGATTACCTGGGCCTGATCTCAGACAGTGATATCTATGACCTCAACCAGCCCGCCGAACCTATCGGAAATCATTCCCTCTCACTGCCCAGACCCCATGTAAAACCCCATCAGCATATCTATGAGGTGATTGCCCTGGCAGCACGGCATAAGCTGACAGTTGTACCCGTTGTGGATGATGAGAACCATTTCCGTGGCGTCATAACCTACAACGAGTTGATCAGCGGTCTTGCAAAAATATCCGCTATTGACCAGCCGGGAGGGATAATCATCCTTCAGGTACTGCAGCGCGATTATTCAATGAGCCGCATCTCGCAAATAGTTGAGAGCAATGATGCAAGGATACTGAGCATGCACATCACCTCTGACCCTGACTCCACCAGCCTGGAGATAACCCTTAAGGTCAATACCAATGATCTTGCATCCATCATACGCACGTTTGAAAGATATTCATATGAAGTGACAACCTGGGTAACCGATAATGACGAGATGGACCGCTTCTACACGGACAGGTACAACATGCTTATGAAGTACCTCAATATCTAAAGCTGCAGGGTGATGGACAAAACAATTGCGCTCTACAGTAAGGGTCTTACCGAGAAGACCACCGCCGGTCTGATGAAGCTTATTGATGCCCTCTGTGACAGGGGCATCACCATCTACCTCAATATAATGGATCCGGGAGGACATCATTTTGACAATGATCAGAGGGTCATCCTCTTTGGTGACCTGAATGATCTCCCTTCCGATGTCTGCATGATACTGAGTGTTGGCGGTGACGGCACCTTCCTGGAAACTGCCATGAGGGTGCGGACTGCAGGCATTCCCGTTGCAGGGATCAATACGGGGCGCCTGGGCTTCCTTGCCAATATTCCCGATGATGATATCGGGAGGTCAATTGACCTTCTCTGCGACGGTAATTATGAACTGATCAGCCGTTCAATGCTTGAGATTGCCTCCCCGGAAAACCTGTTCGGGAACGGTACGGAGATTGCCCTGAATGAGGTTACAGTTCAGAAGGCTGATCAGAGCATGATCACAATCACCGTAAAGGTTGACGGCATCTTTCTCAATACCTACAGGGCTGACGGACTGATAGTCTCATCAGCCACCGGCTCCACAGCCTATAATCTCAGCGTGGGAGGTCCCATACTATCACCTACCGATGACAGTATCATTATTATTCCCATGTCACCACATAACCTGACTGTCAGGCCAATAATTGTGACAGGCAGCAGCGTCATCACCCTCGAGCCGGGGGGCAGGAGCAGCAATTGCCTGGTGACCTGTGATTCAAAGGCTGTCAGGGTCCCCGCAGGAACAGTCATGGAGGTGCGCCAGTCGGCCTCACGGCTGCTCACGGTGACCACTGCCGGAAATGATTTTTTCAGCACCCTCAGGAATAAGCTTATGTGGGGCGCAGACCCCCGTAACTGACAATAATTAAGGAATATTTAAGTTTTAAATATTGTACATTCCTTATATTTGTAGCCGCAACTGCAAGGTGACTGATGGGTAAACGTCTGATAGTGTTGTGTATGGTGGTGCTTTTCTCCGCACCATTCGTTTCAGCCCAGCTGTGGAAGATGAAAAGATATGAAGCCACTGCTGCGATAGGCACTACCCAGTTCTATGGTGACATCGGGGGCTTCAGGATTGGCGAGAATGCCCTGGGGTTCAGGGATATAACGTTCATTCAGACTCGCTTCAGCGTGAACGGATCATTCAGGTATTTCATCACTGACAACTTCGCTGCACGTATCTCATTTACCTGCGGCATGCTCCATGCCAATGATATCAGGGGGACGAATGAGGGAAGAAGTTATGAGACAAGCAGTTTTCTCTATGAGCCTGCCCTTTTCGGGGAGTACTACATAGTAAGGAACCGTGAGCGCAACAGCTTCCTTTTCCAGACATACAGGTACAGGAGGACAACCAGGCTGAGCGACTTCTTCCGCAGCGTTGACGTCTATGCCCTTACAGGCATTGGCGGAGCAGGCTACAATGTCTTCTACGGCAATGATCTAATCCAGCAGGAGAGTTGGAACATTGATCCCACACAGAACAGAAGCGGGTTTGCTGCAGTTATCCCTCTCGGTGTGGGAGCGAAGCTGGCCATGGACCCGAACCTGCTCATAGGTGTGGAGCTGACGGGAAGATACGCCCTATCAGACTACCTTGACGGCTATTCCTCCCAGGAGTATTCAAAGAGGAATGATGCCTACCACACATTCAGCGTGACCCTGAACTACAGGATCAAGACAGCACGTAACGGACTACCTGCGTTCAGGTAATGGCACAATGAGCAGCTTAATGAAAAAGATAGTAATAATACTCACGGTGATTATCATCACTCTCCCGGCCTTTTCACAGCGCAGTGCCGATTACGGAGTCACAGTGGGTGCAGTCAGTTTTCTGGGCGACAGCATTAACGGGCTGCTTAAACCCGGGCCGGCGGCGCAGCTCTTCTACCGCTACAATTTCAATCCCAGGCAGGCTGTCAGGGCAAATATCATGGGAGGGTACCTGACCCCTCTCAAGGCGCCTGTCGGCGAACTGGGAGCAACTTATGAATTCAACTTTTTCCCCTACTCCACCTTCAGGAGCAGGCACATAGACTATACACCCTATATAGCAGCCGGGGCAGCCTTCTCATTCGTTCTGAATCAGGTCGCCCTTGATAATACCACCCAAAATTTTCACCCTTTCTTTTCTATCCCATTCTCTGCAGGATTCAAGATCAATGTGGCAAACCAGATTGGACTTGAGATCGAATATGGGTTTCGTAAGACTTTTTATGATAAATTTGACGGCCGATATGAGGTCATGACTCCGGGAGACTCTCCTTCCGCAGTTGATCACTCATGGTTGCATGACAATGACTGGTACAGCTTCCTTGGCGTTTCGGTCACCTGGAAGATGTATAACAAGCTTGCAGGCTGCCCTGCATTTGCAGAGATGGAAAAGGATAAAAAAAGAAAGAGGAGATAAATTTGGCATACAGAGATCAGATAGATACTAACAGGCTCCCGGGTCATGTGGCTGTCATCATGGATGGTAACGGCCGCTGGGCTCACCGCAGAGGCAGAGAGAGGATCTTTGGCCATCACCAGGGTGTGAAGGCGGTACGCAGAACAGTTGAAGCTGCCGCCGAACTGGGAATAAGGTTCCTTACCCTCTATGCATTCTCCACGGAGAACTGGAACAGGCCTGATGATGAGGTCTCGGCTCTGATGGACCTGATGGTGGAGTCAATCAACAACGAAACACAGACCCTCGTTGACAAGGGGATCTCCCTTCAGGTCATAGGTGACCTGTCACGGCTGTCGGAGAAGGTGCGCAACAGGCTGTACGAAACGATGGAGACAACTTCCCGGGGAGAACGGATGCGGCTCATCGTGGCCCTCAGCTATTCGTCGCGATGGGAGATATCCGAAGCCTGCCGCCGTCTGGCCGTGGCAGTGAAAGAGGGCAGGATGAGTGAGAATGAGATCAATGAGGATACAGTAAGCGCCAGCCTGACCACCTCCGAAATACCTGATCCGGAACTGATGATACGCACCAGCGGCGAGAAGAGGATCAGTAACTTCCTGCTGTGGCAGCTGGCGTACACAGAACTATATTTCACAGAAAAACTTTGGCCCGATTTTGGTAAGGAGGACTTCTACAAAGCAGTGGCAGACTTCCAGAAAAGGGAACGCAGATATGGTAAGACCAGTGAGCAGATCGCTGAAAACAGATGAGATGATGAATGTAAAATCAATGCGGATAATTTCCCTCTTTGCTTTGCTTATGACAGGGCTGCTTGCCACAGCCCAGACGGAAGAAAAATATGTCAATTACCTCTACCCTGAAGAGTATACCATTGCCGGCATTACAATCTCCGGGGTTAAGTTCCTTGAACCCAACGCGCTCATAGGCATCTCCGGCCTGAGGATCGGCCAGAAGGTGGAGATCCCCGGTGAGATCATCAGCGCCGCGGTGAAGAAACTGTGGGACCAGGGGCTATTCTCTGATGTGAAAATCACCATCACCGGCAAAGAGGAGGAGAATGTATGGCTTGATATATACCTGCAGGAGAGACCGAGGCTTTCAACCCTGAAGTTCGAAGGAATACGGAAATCGGAAGAGACTGACCTGCTTGAGAAACTGAGCCTCCCGGGAGGCTCACAGGTGACAGCCCACCTGCTCAACAGGGCCGAGCGTACAATCAAAGATCATTACATTGAAAAGGGGTTCCTGAACACCGAGGTGGATATTGTTCAGAAGGATGACCCGGACATGCCCAACAATGTCCTCCTTAACATCATAATCAACAAGAACGAAAAGGTCAAGATAGAAGAGATTCAGTTTGCCGGTAACGAGTATTTCACTGACAAGCGCCTGCGCAGGGTAATGAAGAACACCAAGCAGAAGGACCTCAACATCTTCAAGGGCTCCAAGTTCATTGAGGATAAGTTCGATGAGGACCGCGCCAGCCTGGCTGAGTTCTACAATGAGAACGGGTTCCGCGATTTCCGCGTGCTGGGCGATTCAACCTACGCCCTTGAAGATGGCAAGATGGTACTTGTTGTGAAGGTCAGCGAGGGCAACCAGTACTACCTCAGGAATGTTGACTGGGTGGGCAACAGTATCTACACCAGGGATCAGCTTGCCCGTGTTTTCAACTTTCCCTCAGGTGAGGTCTACAATCAGACGATGATTGACAAGAGACTTAACATGGATGATGATGCTGTCAGTTCCATGTACCTCAATTACGGTTATCTCTTCTCCAGGGTCACTCCAGTGGAGAAAAAGGTGGAAGGTGACTCCATAGACCTGGAGGTGCGCATCTTTGAAGGAGAGCCTGCAACCATTAACAATGTGATCATTACAGGCAACACACGGACCAATGAGCATGTGGCCCGTCGTGAACTCTTTACCATGCCCGGCGATCTGTTCAGTAAGGATGACCTGATCAGGTCAGCAAGGCAGGTTGCAGTGCTGGGCCATTTTGACCCTGAGAAGATCAACCCGCAGCCGCTCATCAACCAGACTGACGGAACGGTTGACCTGCTCTATGCACTGGAGGAGAAAGCCAATGACCAGTTTGAGATATCCGGCGGCTGGGGAGCAGGCATGCTCGTGGGAACAGTGGGCGTGAGATTCAATAACTTCGCCATGCGCAACTTCTTCAAGTGGAAGGAGTGGAGACCATACCCGTCAGGCGACGGACAGAGCCTCCAGATCAGGGCACAGTCAAACGGTCGTGTTTATCAGTCGTACAACATCTCATTCATCGAGCCGTGGCTCGGCGGCAAGAAGCCCAACACCCTCTCAATCTCTGCGTTCAGGTCACTGATGACCAACGGGTCAAAAAAGGATGCTGACGACAGGCAGTCGATGCTCATTGACGGAGGCTCCATTGGCTTTGGCAAGAGGCTGGAATGGCCTGACAACTTTTTCTCTGTATATTATGAGGCGAGCTACCAGAGATACAGTCTCAGCAAGTGGGAACGTTACTCGTTTCTCTTTACAAACGGTACAGCGAACCTTACCTCGCTCAGCGCCAGGATAACCCGTTTCTCGGCAGGGCCGAACACTATCTTCCCGCGTTCGGGGTCAACCTTCTCCCTCTCGCTGCAGGCCACTCCGCCATATTCGTACCTCAGCGGCAAGAGCATGGCAGGTCTTACGGATGAGGAGAAGTACAGGTGGATTGAGTTTTACAAGGCTGTCTTCAAGGCTGACTACTTCATACCTTTGAACACTGAGCAGAAACTCATACTCAATGCCAGGGCTGCCTTCGGGTACCTGGGATTCTACAACAAAGAAATCGGGCCTTCACCCTTTGAAAACTTCTACCTTGGTGGTGACGGCATGACCGGTTACAGCTTCTACGGTCGCGAGGTTATTGCCCTTCGTGGCTACACCAACGGCTCACTCACACCCAGGATTGATAAGATTGAGGAAGACGGAACCCTGAGGAGAATCGAAGCCGGTAACGTCTACTCCAAACTCACCCTTGAGCTTCGCTACCCCATCTCGCTCAACCCACAGGCCACAATCTACGGCCTGGCATTCCTTGAGGCAGGAAGGGCGTGGTATGACATAAGGGACTTCAATCCCTTCAAGATGAACCGTTCGGCAGGCATCGGCCTCAGGGCCAATCTGCCCATGTTCGGCCTCCTGGGTATTGACTGGGGCTACGGGTTTGACTCACCCGTATGGGGAACCTCGGAAGATTCAGGAAGCCAGTTCCACTTTGTAATAGGCCAGCAATTCTGATTAAAAATAAACATCAAATACAACAGCAATGAAGAAGATCATTTTTATCACGGTCATGGTGCTCGCAGCAACTCTCAGCGGCGCAGCGCAGAAATTCGCATTTGTAGACAGCGAATATATTCGAAACAATATACCTGCCTTCACGGCAGCACAGCAGCAGCTTGACAAACTCTCTGAAGGATGGGAAAAGGAAGTGGCTGACGGCTATGCAGTGGTGGAACAGATGTACCAGGATTACCAGGCAGAGGTGGTGCTTCTTTCACAGGATCAGAAAAAGAAGAGGGAAGAGGCCATAATTGCAAAGGAGGCCGAGGTGAAAGACCTGCAGAACAGGTATTTCGGCATGGAGGGCGAGCTTTACAAGAAACGCGAGGAGCTGGTAAAACCAATACAGGATCAGATTCTGAAGGCCATTAAGGAGATCTCAGTCGAGGGCAGCTACGCAGTGATATTTGACACCTCTGCAGGTTCAAACATCCTTTTTGCCAACCCGAGATATGACCTCTCAGATCAGGTACTTCAGAAACTCGGTTATAAGAATTAATTAATTACATTTGCACGTTAAAAATTGAAAAAGAAGACAATGAAAAAAGTATTTGGGATACTCCTGTTTGCTGCACTTGCTTTTACGGCACAGGACGGATTTGCGCAGTCGTTCAAGACAGGCCACATCAACAGGGATGATATAATCATCGCCATGCCTGATTATGATACTGCCATGAAACAATACAACGCATTCGGGCAGGAGCTGACAAATGCTTTGGAGCTGATGCAGGTTGAGTACAACAACAAGCTTGACCAGTATGTAAAGGACAGCAAGACCCTGACTGACCTTGTCAAGGCAAACAAGGAGCAGGAACTGGCTGACATGCAGACACGCATCAACAACTTCCAGCAGCAGGCACAGGTACAGCTGCAGGACAAGCAGGCTGAGCTTCTTAACCCGATCATTGAGAAGGCCACCAATGCCATCAATGAAGTGGCAAAAGAGGGCGGTTACACATATATATATGATGTCCGCACACTCGTATATGTTGATACAGTTAAAAGTACTGACATCGGTCCGCTGGTGAAGAACAAGCTGGGAATCAAGGACTAACTATTAACAGAATGAATAACAGTGCTGCCCGCCTTCAGGCGGGCAGTCTCACATTACAGCATTATGGAAGCAGGCAACCGTCCGATAGGAGTGTTTGACTCAGGTGTGGGAGGGCTCACGGTGGCGCATGCCATCCGCCAGCTCCTGCCGGGAGAACGCATCATTTACTTTGGTGACACAGCACATCTGCCGTACGGAGACAAATCAGAAGAAGCAATCAGGAACTACTCACGGCGTATAACCGAGTTCCTGCTGGGATACGATGCCAAGCTGGTGCTCATAGCCTGCAACTCGGCCTCAGCGTCAGCCTACGAGCATCTGCTTGCAGAATTCGGCGAAAGGGTAATCATTCTTGATGTGATCAACCCGGTGGTTGAGTACTGCGCTTCCATGAACTACCCCAGACTTGGGGTTATAGGCACCAAACGGACCATCAGCTCAGGCGAGTATGAGAAGAAACTGCGCGTGGCCGCTCCTTCCACCACCCTTGTCTCCCTGGCAACACCACTGCTGGTTCCGATGATAGAGGAGGGTTTCATCTTTGATGACATCAGCAATGCCATCATACGCACTTACCTCTCTGATCCGAAGCTGAGTGACATCAGCGCCCTTATCCTGGGCTGTACTCACTATCCCATTATCCGCAACCAGATAAGCAAATTCTTCAATTTTAACGTTGAGGTGGTTGACTCGGCACGCATAGTTGCCGCCAGGCTGAAGGAGACACTCGAAAAGCATGATATGATCAACGGGGGTGAAGCTGGAGAAGACATCTTCTTCGTCTCTGACTTCACTGATTATTTTGAGAAAATAGCCAGGATGTTCTTTGAGAAATCAATTAACCTGCAAAAGGCTGATATCTGGTCGTGAAGATATATTGATCCATTGCGCAACCATCTGACTGCAATCCGGCACGGCAATAACTGACTGCCATGATGTTGCCTGACCGGTCACGGTAAACATGACCAAAATCATACACATATATCTGTGTAATGGTGAACTTAGCATCATCAAACAGGTTACTCCTTTCAAAGGGACTTTCTAAATCAAATACGCTACAATAATCATGGGAAAAAGATCAAAGGTCATTGAGAAGGATGCTGTGGTGATCAGGTTCTCAGGCGACTCGGGAGACGGGATGCAGCTTACGGGCACTCTCTTTTCCAACACGTCAGCCCTGTTCGGACATGATATCTCCACTTTCCCCGATTATCCGGCGGAGATAAGGGCTCCGCAGGGAACCGTAGGAGGCGTATCCGGCTTCCAGGTACACATCGGGCATAAGCTTATTAATACTCCGGGCGATTTTACTGACATCCTGGTGGCAATGAATCCGGCCGCCATACGAGCCAATGCCCGGTGGCTCAGGCAGGGATCAACCATTATTTATGATTCTGACAATTTTACGGAAAAACATATACAGCGGGCAGGCTACAAGTCTGATCCTTTCGTTGAGGACAAGCTTGACTCAATGAACCTCATTGCTGCCCCCATCACCACCCTGATAAAGGAGGCGCTGAAGGATATGGATCTTGATCCCAAGACAGTACTCAGGACCAAGAACATGTTTGCCCTCGGGATGGTTTACTGGCTCTTTGACAGCAAACTCAAGTACACTGAGGATTTCATTGAGGAGAAGTTTGGCAAGAAGCCTCTTGTTGCAGAAGCCAACAGCAAGGTACTGAGGGCAGGTTACTACTATGGTGAGACCATAGAGGCCCTGACGCCCTCCTACAGGGTTGGCCCTGCACCCATAAAAAAAGGCATCTACCGGAACATCAACGGAAACCAGGCAACAGCCTGGGGCATACTGGCCGCAGGTGAAAAAGCGGGTCTCAAGATCTTTATAGGTTCTTATCCCATCACTCCGGCTACCGGCATTCTTGAGGAACTGGCACTGAGGAAGGATATGGGTGTCAAGAGCCTTCAGGCAGAGGATGAGATTGCAGGCATATGCACTGCCATTGGAGCCAGTTTCGCCGGCCGCCTGGCAGTGACCTCAACCTCCGGCCCCGGGCTGGCACTTAAGTCCGAAGCCCTCAACCTGGCAGTAATGACAGAGCTGCCTCTGGTGGTGATAGATGTGCAGCGTGGCGGTCCCTCAACAGGGCTTCCCACGAAGACGGAACAGGCAGACCTCTGGCAGGCCCTCTACGGCCGTAATGGAGAAAGCCCCGTACCGGTGCTGGCTGCAGGAACACCTTCAGATTGCTTCTATTACGCTTTCGAAGCCGCAAAAATTGCCATCGAACATATGACCCCGGTGCTTTTGCTTACTGACAGCTACCTGGCCAACGGCTCTGAACCGTGGAGAATACCTTCAATGAAGGATATGCCGTCAATAACGGTACCCTATGCTGTTAAGGACGATAAGGATTATCTGGCTTATGAGAGAGATCCTGAGACGCTGGCACGCAGATGGGCCATCCCCGGTACTCCGGGACTAGAACACCGTGTAGGGGGACTGGAGAAAACCATCAAGGGAAGCGTCTCTTACACTCCTGAGAATCATGAATACATGGTCAGAGCACGTGAAGAAAAGGTTGAAAAGATAAAGGTCCCTGACCTCAAAGTGGCAGGCAAAAACAACGGTGACCTCCTCGTAATAGGTTGGGGTAGTACCTTCGGACAGGTCACCACCGCTGTCAGCGAGTTGCGGGAAGAAGGATACAAAGTTTCTGCTGCCCACTTCAACTATATCAGACCCCTGCCCGGGAATACGGATAAGGTGTTCGCAGGCTTCAAGAAACTGGTCGTATGTGAACTGAATACGGGCCAGTTTGCCAACTATCTGAGAATGAAGCACCAGAAGTACAACTATCATCAATACAACAAGATTCAGGGGCTTCCTTTTACCGTCAAAGAGATTAAGGATTATTGTATTAAACTGCTGGAGGGTAAGTAAAATGGCCGAAACAAATAATAATCACTACGTAGCGAAGGACTTCAAGAGTGATCAGGAAGTAAGATGGTGCCCGGGATGCGGTGATCATGGTATCCTGGCATCATTGCAGAAGACGCTGGCAGAACTGGATCTCCCAAGAGAAAAATATGTATTTGTATCAGGCATAGGCTGTTCGTCAAGACTGCCCTATTACATGAATACCTACGGCTTCCATGGCATTCACGGCAGGGCTGCAGCCATAGCCACGGGCATAAAGGTTGCCAATCCTGACCTGATAGTATGGGAGATGACCGGTGACGGCGATGCCCTGGCTATAGGGGGTAATCACTATATACATGCCATCAGGCGTAATATTGACATCAAGATCATCCTCTTCAACAATGAGATTTATGGCCTCACCAAGGGCCAGTACTCACCCACGTCAAAGAAGGGTCTGCATACAAAGACCTCTCCCTATGGCACCATTGAGGAACCCTTTAAGATAGGTGAGCTGACCATTGGCGCCAACGGACGCTTTTTTGCCCGGACGGTTGACTACAACCTGCAGCTCTCAAATGAGGTATACAAGGAGGCAGCCAGGTTCCATGGCACCGCCGTGGTTGAGGTCATCCAGAACTGTGTCATCTTCAATGACGGTGCTCATGACGCTTTCACCAGCAAGGAGACACGCGATGACAACACTCTTACCCTGCGCCACGGCGAGAAGATGATCTTTGGCAAGAACCGCGATAAGGGAATAATCCTCAGGGATCTTAAGCTCAAGGTGGTGAAACTTGGAGAAAACGGCATCACGGAGAAGGATATCCTCACACATGATGCTCATGAACCCAACCCGGGAATTCACTACAGGCTCGCGGGCATGTCGCTGCCTGAATACCCTGTGGCCCTGGGTGTGATCAGGGCTATCGATGCCCAGACATATGATGCAGCCATGATGGAACAGCATGAGAGGGTCCAGGCTGCTTCGAAGATCAGGAGTGTTGATGACCTCCTGGTCAGCGGATCAACCTGGGAAGTGAAGTAATCATTCTGGCTTATCCCGTTGCCGGAAGGCAAACGGTCATCATTAACAGCCGGTTCAGCAAGATGCAGGACCGGCTGTTCCATCCTATCCTGATTTTGTTTATTTTGGCACCATACTTTACATGATGGCCCGATGAATGATTTTCCCGATGATGACAGTGGTTATTCGCGTAAGATACATTACCAGCAGGAGAGAATGAAGGAGCTGGCTTGCATCAACCGCGTCACTCAGATACTCAAGGAGAATAAACCTGTTGATGATACGCTTATGAATCTGGTCCTTGAGCTTCCGACGGCCCTGCAGTATCCTGATTACACCGTTGCCTGCATAAGATACCTGGGGAAAACATATGAGACCCCCGGCTTCACTGAGACTGAATGGAAGCTGATACAGGGCTTTGAAACAATTACGGGTGAAGGTTCAGTGGAGGTATGCTACACCCGCTCCTTCGTGCCGGAAGATGAGGGCCCCTTCATGAAGGAGGAACGCGACCTGCTCATTAACTTCGCAGGCCTGATCACCGGTTATATTAACAGCCATGAGGCTGAAACCACTGCGGAGCAGGGCCTGATACAAGAGCTTGAGGTGCCAAAGGATCCTGACAGCAGTGCAATCAGATGGCTGCTGCAACAATTCCTTGACAGGCATAATGCCGAGAGAGATGTGTTCCATGACCTTATGCCTTTCATGGTCAGGGAGATACTACTGGTGGCAAGTCTTTATGACGCATACTCCATAGAAGGGGAGGGGCGATTCTCCGACTACATGCTCGGCGAATACTACCAGATGAGCCTCACAACCATCCCCCGGATAACGGGTGTCTCAGGAGAGGATGAGGCCTTTTCCCGCCTGGAGGCTAGACACTATGACATGATCATCATCATGGTGGGCGTTGACAAGATCAAACCGCTGGAGATATGCCGGAGGATTAAGGAAAAGTACCCTTATATACCTACCTATATCCTGCTGAACAACCCCGGAGACATACCATACGTGCAGGATCAGAAGAAGCTGGGTGTGCCGTTTGACAACCTCTTTGTCTGGACCGGCGAGTCAAGAGTCTTCTTCGCCATGGCCAAACTGCTTGAAGACAAGGTGAACGTGCGCAATGATACACGCAAAGGCCTTACAGGAGTGATACTCATAATAGAGGATGCTCCTGATTATTACTCCACCTACGTGCCGATGCTTTACACCCTCGTCCTTGAGCAGACACGCATCCTCATTGAGGATGTCTCCTCTGATGAACTCTACAAGGTACTTAAACTAAGGGCCAGACCAAAGATACTTCTCGCCACCAACTGGGAAGAAGCCATGTCAGTATATGAAAAGTACCGCGACCGTCTTCTGGGAGTCATCTCTGACATGCGCTTCCCGCGTAACGGTGAACTTTATGATATGGCAGGCTACGAACTGATAAGCCTCGTACGGCAGGAACAGCCCAGGCTACCCACCCTGCTGCAGTCGTCCGATCCCGGCAATGCACGCTTTGCCGAAGAACTCAAGGCAAGCTTCATTAACAAGAATTCAGAATCATTGCTTCAGGACCTGAAATCCTTCATCACCTATTACCTCGGATTCGGGCACTTTGTCTACCGTGACACCAAGGGCCGCCAGATAGCCGTCGCCAAGTCGATGAAGGAGTTCGAGGCATTTCTCAAGACCGTACCTGAAGACTCCCTGGTTTACCACGCTATGAAGAACCACTTTTCACTGTGGCTTATGGCAAGGGGAGAGGTGAAGATAGCCAAGATGATCAATCCGGTGAGGGTGGCAGATTTCAACAGCCTCCGGGAGATGAGGGAGTTTTTGCTGGATATCATCCGCAAGAGGCGCCGTGAGATGAACAAGGGCAAGGTGGTTAACTTTGATGAGTCACTGATGATTGACGAGTCAAACGTGGTCAGTTTTGCAGGCGGGTCGCTGGGAGGCAAGGGCCGCGGCCTGGCTTTCATCTCCACCCTGATCTACAGCTTCGAACTCGGCCGGCTGCTGCCGGGAATAAACATCCGGACCCCTCTCACGGTGATCATCGGCACCGATGAATTCGACCAGTTCATGGAAACCAACCGTCTCTGGGAGTTGGTCACCACCGAGAAGGACTTCTCAGCGCTGCAGAAACAGTTCCTGGCAGGAACAATCAGTGAAGAGCTGGAGCACAAGCTGGGTGTCTTCATCAGGCTTAACAACAAGCCTCTTGCAGTGAGGTCGTCAAGTCTCTTTGAGGACTCGCTGAGCCAGCCTTTCTCAGGCATCTTCGGCACCTATCTGCTGCCAAACAACCATCCTGACCCGGAGGTGAGGCTGATGCAGCTCATCGGGGCCATCAAGCTGGTCTTCTCTTCAATCTACTCTGACAACTCAAGGATATACTTTGAGGCTGTCAACTACAAGATTGAACAGGAGAAGATGGCCGTGGTCATCCAGGCCGTTGTGGGTAACAGGTATGGTGATCTCTTCTATCCTCATATCAGTGGTACGGCACAGTCGTTCAACTTTTACCCGGTAGCCAACATGACGCCGCATGACGGATTTGCCGTTGCTGCCGTGGGCCTGGGGCAGTACGTGCTTGACGGCGAAAAGGCCTTCAGGTTCTCACCTGCCTACCCGGCACTCGATATCGTTTCCATCAATGACCTTACAAGGTACTCACAGACAGAATTCTACGCTGTAAACCTCGCGCGCAGTGAGATAGATCTTCTCCAGGGAGAGAACGCGGGCCTGGTGAAGATGGGCATCGCCAGGGCAGAGAGCGATGGTACCCTGACACATGCAGCATCAGTATACAGTATTGACGATGATACCCTTAACCCGGGACTGACCGTGCCAGGACCGAGGGTTGTCAATTTTGCCAATATTCTCAAGTATGACTATATACCGCTGGCACACACCCTCAAAACAGTGCTTGAGGTGGTGCGTGAGGCCTTCGGTGCGCCGGTGGAGATAGAGTATGCCGTTGACCTGAACAAGGATGAGGAGGGCAGGGCTACTTTCTACCTTCTTCAGATCAAACCGCTCGTGGGCAGCGGCGCAGGATACTCCATTGACCCGGAGAGCGTGTTTACAGATGATACCATCCTGGTATCGCGCAAGAGCATGGGCAACGGCCTGGTGGAAGGCATCACTGATATCATCTATGTGGAGCCTGATATGTTTGACAACCTTAAAACAGCCGAGATGGCTTCGGAGATAGATGCCATCAACAGGAAGATGCTTGCCGGGGGCAGGAAATATGTGCTCATAGGCCCCGGACGGTGGGGCACCAAGGACCGCTTCCTGGGCATCCCGGTTGACTGGCCCCAGATATCCAACGCCAGGATAATAGTGGAGGTGAGCCTCCCGAGCTTCCACGTTGATGCTTCACAGGGATCGCACTTTTTCCATAATGTGACCTCAATGGGCATTGGGTACTTTGCCGTTAACGAAGCTACTGCCGAGGGCGTAATCATGTGGGACAAGCTCCGAAAACAGAAAGAGATAGGTAAAGGCCACTGGTTCAGGCATGTCAGGTTCCCCAAACCCCTTGTCATACGCATGGACGGCCGGCTGGGCATGGCAGTGATATCCCTGGATGTGTGAGGATTGCCATTCATTGACGTAACAGGGGGTCTCAGATCTACCGTTACAGTATAATGACCTGAAAACCGACATGGATTGATGTTGCGGTGAATCTCAGATCCACCGTTACGGTATCATGCTGTCAATTGATGATACGAATACATCGGGATTTATCTTCCTGACCAGGCCCTGGAGCACAGCGCCCGGGCCTGACTCAATAAACTCCGTGGCACCGTCGGCAATCATCCTCTGTATGGTCTGGGTCCACCGTACCGGCGAGGTAAGCTGGGCTATCAGATTAGCCCTAATCTCATCGGGCTCTGTCACTGGCATGCCTGTAACATTCTGGTAAACAGGACATAATGGTTTCCTGAAGCGTGCGTTCCTGATTGCCTCTTCCAGCTCCCGTCTTGCGGGCTCCATTGATGGCGAGTGGAATCCGCCGCTGACAGAGAGAGGGATGATCCTCCTGCCACCTCTGTGCTTCAGCTCTTCCGTGGCCTGTGCCACGCCCTCATTGGTACCTGAGATCACTATCTGGCCGGGGCTGTTGTAGTTGGCCGCCACCACTGCACCGCCATACAAGGCACATACCTCCTCAACCACGGCATCATCCATGCCAATGACGGCAGCCATTGTTGAGGGATTGATCACGCAGGCATGCTGCATAGCCATAGCTCTGTCGGCCACGAGGGTAAGGCCCTCTTCCAGTGAGAGGGCACCAGCAGCCACCAAGGCTGAGAACTCTCCCAGTGAGTGGCCGGCAACCATGGCCGGCACAAAAACATCACCTGCCACTGCAGTCAGTATAACCGAATGCAGGAAGATGGCAGGCTGCGTCACCCTCGTCTGCCTCAGTTCCTCGTCAGTGCCTGAGAACATTACATCAGTGATACGGAACTCCAGCAGATCATTGGCCTGCTCAAACAGATCACGTGCTGCAGGGTATCTGTCATATAAATCCTTTCCCATCCCGGAGAACTGAGCGCCCTGTCCGGGGAAAACAAATGCTTTCATAATTTGCCAGGTTTGGTGTTTGGAACTGGTTTAGTGCAGCCTGCTGGCTATCAGATGCATGAACTCCTCGCGGGTGTTCAGGTTGGAAAGGAAGCAGCCGGTGAATGCTGAGGTGGTGGTGACGGAATTCTGCTTCTGCACACCTCTTATCTGCATGCACATGTGCTGTGCCTCTATCACCACCGCCACTCCCAGGGGTTTGAGATTCTCCTGGATGCAGTTGCGTATCTGTGTGGTGAGTCTCTCCTGCACCTGCAGCCTGGCAGCGTAGGTCTCAACTACCCTCGCTATCTTGCTCAGGCCGGTTATGTACCCGTCTGGAATATATGCCACGTGAGCTTTGCCATGGAATGGCAGCATGTGATGCTCACACATTGAGTAAATATCTATGTCCTTTACTATTACCATCTGCCGGTATTCTTCCTTGAAGATGGCGCTGCGCAGTATCTCCTCCGGGTCTGACTGGTAACCCCTTGTCAGGAAACTGAGCGCCTTGGCAACACGTTCGGGGGTCTTGACCAGCCCTTCACGGTCGGGGTCTTCCCCCAGCAGCTTCAGAATCCTGTAATAATAACCAGACATCTCCTCGATAACCTCGGGGTTCCATTTCTCGATTTTGTTGTACCCGTCTGACAGCCTGCCGCTGCCGTCATTTAGTTTTTCCATAATTATCCGTAATATTCAACGTAATTGTTTTCGGTCTCTTCCACCCTCACACAGTGCAGGGTGGCACCCTCGGCTGCCAGTGGCACCTCCAGTTCATGCCAGATGGCCATGGCCAGGTTCTCCGTGGTGGCCACCTTCCCCTGCATAAAATCCGTCTCAAGGTTCATGTTCTTATGATCAAGCTTTACCACAACCCTCTCATTCATTATCTCTTTCAGGCGGGTGGCATTCATGAAATAACCTGTTTCCGGATCAACCTCGCCCCTGACAGTCACCTTGAGCACATAATTGTGCCCATGCCACATCGGATTGGAACATTTTCCGTAAATCCTCATGTTCTCCTCATCGCTGAGGCCGGGACGAAACATTCTGTGTGCTGAGCTGAAGCGCTCCCTTCTCGTCAGGTAGATCATAGCTGCTAATATAAATGGTTGACCGGAATGAGGACTATTTTGTTCAAAAATAATATATTTATCACTCTAACGGTTACAACTGATGAACAATGATCCGGGTCAGATACTGATAGTTGTGGCTCATGCTTCAGAAGAGGAGGCGGTGAGGCGTGCTGCAGATGCAGCTGGTTGCTCCTGCGAGATTATGGTCACAGGTGTCGGGGGCGCAGCCATGTCATGGGCTCTGCAGAAGAGAATTGCTGAATCGGGCATGACCGGCGGCCTTGTCCGGGGTGTGCCCCTGCGCACGAAGACTCCTTCCGGCGGGCTGTACAGTCACCTGGCACCGGGGACCTCTCAACGGAAGAAACAATCAGGGGAAGAGCCCTCCGGCAGGCTGGCTCCGGGATCACTGCAGCAGGCAGGCGACACCGATGCTCCCAGTCAAAATCCACTCACCGCAGATCTCCAGGATAGCAGGGCGGTTGCTGATCTGCCGTTGTTGGTCATTGGTGCCGGCATAGCGGGGAGCTACAGGGAGAAGCTGGTCCCCGGCACCGTGGTGACAATCCGGTCTGATTGCTTTGCCGACATGGGGATTGATGATAACGGCCGGTTCTCCTCACTTTACAGTGCCGGCCTGGCCGATCCGGATAAGCCTCCTTTCACAGGCGGACGGATAATCAGCAGCGGCAAATGGTTCGATCTTGCCGCCGGCCTTCTTCCACCGGTCGCCGGAGCAACGGTGAACATGACCTCAGGATCGGAAGCAGTAATAAAACGCATTCGCGATGCGTGGGATCCTGACATAGAGACAATGGAGGGCGCATGGCTGGCATACACCTGCGTCATGGCCGGCATACCCTGGATAGCCGTCAGGGCTATATCGAACATGGTGGAGCCGCGTAACCAGAAGAAATGGGATATACCCCTGGCCCTGGGCAACCTGGAGATGAAGATGACCAGGCTGATGGAGCTGATTGCGCCTGTTGCGCAAAACATGAAAAGGACTGACTAATTTACCTGAACTGATCAGAGAAACAATGAGACTGACGCTTGGATTTTCCCCCTGCCCCAATGATACTTTTATCTTCGAGGCAATGGTCCACGGAAGGATTGACACTGAAGGGCTGGAGTTCGACTGGTTTCTTGCCGATGTGGAAGAGCTGAACAGGAGAGCACTGGAGGGTGCGGTTGACATTACCAAGATGAGCTTCCATGCCTATGCCCGTGCAGCATCAGGGTACCTGATTCTCGATTCCGGCAGTGCCCTTGGACGAAGCAACGGGCCGCTGGTGGTCAGCCGGAGAAAGATTTGGCCTGATGAGCTGAATGATGCCGTGATAGCCATCCCGGGCACCTATACCACCGCCAACCTGCTCTTCAGTATCTTCTGGCCCGGGGCAATGCGCAAGCGTGAATACCTCTTCTCCGATATCCCTGAGGCGGTGCTCTCGGGAGAGGCTGACGCCGGCCTGATCATTCATGAAACACGCTTCACCTACCGAGCCATGGGATTGCAGATGGTGGCTGACATCGGAGCCATGTGGGAAGAGATGACCGGCCTGCCGGTGCCGCTGGGAGGAATAATGATCAGTCGCCATACAGACAGTGAGACAGCTGCCAGGGTGACCAGGGCCATACGGCGAAGCATTGAATATGCCCTGGCTGACCCCCGGGAATCAATGGAATTTATCAGGAAAAACGCCAGTGAGACAGATGAAAAGGTAACGCGCGAACATATAAAGCTATATGTTAACGACTTCAGCCTCTCCCTGGGTAACGAGGGCAGACAGGCAATAGAGAAGCTCTTTGCAGTGGCACAGGAAACAGGGGTGACGGAACCCCTGCCCGGAAGGATATTTATCGATTGAGCGATGGACTGGTCTGCACATTTTTAGTATCTTTACAATTAATTCTAAATAATCTGACAAGGTCATGAAATTCGAACTCCCCCCACTGAAGTATGCCACAGGTGACCTCGCCCCCCATCTGAGCGCTGAAACGCTTGAGTATCATCATGGCAAGCACCATCAGGCCTACGTTAATAACCTCAACGGCCTGCTCCCGGGATCTCCCTTCGAGGAGGCTACCCTGGAGACAATGATCCGCAAGGCTGAGGGTGGCATCTTCAATAATGCCGCGCAGGTATGGAATCATACATTTTATTTTGAAGCCCTCTCTTCTTCAGGCCGGAGGGCACCGTCGGGAACCATTGCCAAGGCCATCGATGCCGAGTATGGCTCGTTCGAAGCCTTCAGGGAGGCTTTCACCAAGGCCGCTTCAACTCTCTTCGGGTCAGGATGGGCATGGCTCTGCATGAAGCCTGACGGCAGGCTGATCATCACCCAGGAGTCCAACGCTGGAAATCCCATCAGGTCAGGATTGATTCCACTGATGACATGTGACGTCTGGGAACATGCCTACTATATTGATTACCGTAACAGGCGTCCTGACTATATCAAGGTCTTCTGGGAGCTGCTCGACTGGAAGGTGATAGGCGAGCGGTATGACGAAGCTTTAAAAAAATAGAACCAACAGGCAGCCCCGGCAAGGGGCTGCTTCGTTTTACGGAACAATGACTGCAATGAGTCGGGGTAACCGGATGTGAGCACCTTCCACACTACATTCAGAATTGTGTGATTACGCTTCTTTTTTTCAACTATCTTTGAGCAAAATTCAGATTATGAATCTCCCCCAGCTAATAGAAGAAACAAGATCATTCCGCAGGTTTGACGGAACATATGCCGTTACTGCTGATACCCTGGCTTCGCTGGTTGACCTGGCGCGCCTTTCGGCATCAGGGGCCAACCGTCAGCCGCTTAAATACATTATCGTAACCGAACCTGCTCAGCGCGAGACCCTCTATCCCTGCCTGGCCTGGGCCGGATACCTGACAAACTGGGAGGGGCCTGATCCCTCGGAGAGACCCACCGGGTATATTATCATACTGGGTGATAAGGAAATATCTGAGTCGTTCGGTGTTGATCACGGGATAGCGGCTCAGAGTATTCTGCTTGGAGCCACGGAAGCAGGCCTTGGCGGCTGCATCATCGCCTCAGTCAAGAAGGAGAGGCTGAGATCAGCTTTTGAGATACCCCAGCAATATGATATCTTGCTTGTCATTGCACTCGGAAAGCCTGTTGAAAAGGTGGTTCTGGAGACCATCCGCAATAACGATGTAAAGTACTGGAGAGATGAGAAAGGCGTTCATCATGTTCCCAAGAGGACGCTTGAGGAAGTCATTCTTCGCAGGTAGACTGTCAAAGGTACTGCTGGTCATTCTGTTAATCACATCTGTGTGGTCACCCTCAGCCATTGCCCAGAAGCACGGGCCCATACTCTTTCACGGGGTCATCCTTGATGCTGGCACACGGCAGCCATTGCCGGATGTGCATTATGTAATCAGCGGGCAGACGGCGGGAGCCACTGACAGCAGGGGCATGTTCTCACTCTACGCCCGCTGGAATGATACCATCACCTTTACCTGCATCGGGTACTCACCGTACAAAATGACCGTTCAGGACACCCTGCATGCAAAAGAGTACACCGCAGGCATTTACCTGACCGGTGATACAACCGTGATCCCTGCTGTGGTGGTCATCCCGCGCCTGGGAAACATCAGAGCCGAGATAATGGCTGAACGGCCCGGGCCAACCCAGGAGATGATCAATGCCAGCAACAACATCAGGACGGCTGTCTACCAGGGGCTGACCAACCCGCCCGAGCTGGGCGATCCGGCAGTCAACTATGAGCTGCTGCGGCAGAAACAACGACTGGATGCATACGAGAAAGGTCAGATACCCTCCGAACATATGGTAGGGCTGAGCCCGTTCATGCTTATTCCCTTGATTTATTCGATTGCCGCAGGCCCCCCCGAAACCCCTGATCCGCCCGCTCCTCACATCTCCTCGCGTGATATGGATTACCTGAGGCACGTGCATGATTCGCTTCTTTACAGGCATTAAGCATCAGGCAAGAGGCAGTAGTGAGACCGCTGCCTCAGTACGGTATCTGCCTGAATAATGTCAACACTCCTGCCTCCTGCCTCCTGCCTCCTGCCTGCTGCCTGCTGCCTACTGCCTACTGCCTGCTGCCTGCTGCCTGCTGCCTACTGCCTACTGCCTACTGCCTGCTGCCTGCTGCCTGCTGCCTCCTGCCTGCTGCCTCCTGCCTGCTGCCTGCTGCCTGCTGCCTACTGCCTGATATCAACCCTTTACGAACAGCGCCTTGATGATATGGCTGGCAATTTTCGGATTCTCCTTCAGTCTCCTGGTTGAATAGCCAAACCACTTTTCGCCGAATGGCACATAGATCCTCATAACATGACCAGCGTCAACGATACTCTGGCGCAACTTCGGGGTCACCCCGTAAAGCATCTGGAACTCATACATGTTCCCGGGCACGGAGTACTTTCTAACCAGCTCATAGGCTCCCTCAATGAGAGGTTTGTCGTGAGTGGCTATTCCGACATATATCTTGTTCCTGAACATAAACTCCAGATCCTCAAGATAGTGCCGGTTGATCTCCTCGTACTTCTTGTAGGCTATCTCTGCCGGCTCAATGTAGATACCCTTGCAGAGGCGGTAGTTCGTGGGAATATCCGGGGTGTTCATATCAAGCATATTCTCCAGGTCACTGTAAGTCCTCTTCAGATAGGCCTGCACCACCAGCCCCACATTCTTCGGAAACTCCGTGTGGAGGCGCCTGTAAAGCTCTATCTCCAGGTCAGTGCAGGGTGAATCTTCCATGTCAATCCTGCAGAAATTATTGTATGAGGCAGCCTTGGCTACTATCTCACGCATGAGCCTGTAGCAAACTTCCTTGTCTATCAGCAGTCCGAAGCTTGTGGGCTTGAGCGAGTAGTTGCCGTCTATACCGTTTTTTTCGGTCTCATCTATCAGGTCAAGGTATTCCTGTTTGTTGGCCTCAGCCTCTTCAAGTGTTTGTATGAACTCACCCAGCACATCAAGGGTCACCTTCATTCCCTTTTGATTAAATTCCCCGGAGACACGAAGGGCATCAGCCATCGTCACCCCGGAGATATATGCACGTGAGAAGATCCAGATGAATTTCTTTGGAAAGTAGGGCAGGATGGAGGCAATGAACTTATTGAACATCGTTGGGCGCTTTTATGTTTTTTGGCGCTCAAAGATATCAAAAAAGCATAATATGCAGGACATGCAACTATTTGAATGCCTTCTCCGGCAGGCCGTCACCCTCAAGTGCCAGGCGGCTGAAATATGCCGGCACCTCGCGGCCCGTCAGCTTGTCTACATATAGTTTGGCCAGGTATTGTCCCAGCATGAACCCCTGCCCGCGCAGCCCCAGAAAGAGGCCATGCCCGGGGTCAATATACATTCTTGGTTCGGTATAATAGCCGCTCCAGAGCGACTGGAATCCGGCTGATGACAGCTCCGGCAGCCATGAGGTGAACACCTCTGACACTATCTCCATGAACTCCTTGCTGTTAACCTTCAGGTTCTGTCCTGCCTCAGCCGGGTCAGCTGCCGGCGAGGCGCACCCTATTATCTGCCCTGTCTCACCCAGCTGTTGTCCGTATACTGCAATGAATCCCTTGTATCTGCGGCGGTCAATAAGCATGGGCAGAGGTGTATTGCCGGGACCCATCATCGGCAGGCGCCTGGTGATAAATGCCTGGTGGCGCACGCCATATGTGCCGGTATAGATACCCAGGCTGCGGGCAAAAGCCTCGCCGTGAGCACCCATGGCATTGATAAAGACCGGAGTCTCATACTCTACATACCCACCCCGGTGATCCTGTACTATCACAGTGTATCCTTTTCCGTTGCGTGTCACCCCGGTGACAGTACTGTCTTCCTCCACGCTGCCTCCGGCCATGATGCCCAGGTGTCTGATCAGATCAATCACCTTCCCAGGTGTGGCCTGCCAGCAATCGTTGGTGATCAGTGCTGCCGGATAGGTGCGTCCCAGCCCGGGATTTATTCCCGGTGCGATCTTCTCAGCGTAATCACCCGGCATAACCATCTCTCCGTCAGACCATGCCAGTGACGCCTCAAGCTGGGCAAGCATCTCCTCATCATGAGCAAAGGTCACGTACTTTATCTCACGGTAGTTTGTCTCGCTGATCTTCTGGAGCTCTTTGAATATGTCATGGTTATGACGCGCTATCTCAGACAGTTCGGGGACGCTGAAGTTGGGTCTGCCACCGGCAATATTACGCCATGATGAACCGCGGTCATGGTTGATGAGAACGGGTTTCATGCCTGCCTCGGCCAGGTAACGCATCAGTGCGCTGCCGCTGATGCCTCCACCAGCCACCAGAGCATCCACTTTCACCTTCTTCCTCTCCCCGGGCGTGATGACCACCTCCGGTGACAAGAGGGGGAATAGCTCACCCATGGAGACCTGGTTGGAGAGAGGAGCCCTCGGTGTGGCATCACCCACTATCTCAATCCCTGCTGGTCTGAGAAGCATCGACAGTCTCTTTATGCAGCGCTTGCCACGGCATGGCCCCATCCCGAGACGAGTTGTATGCTTGATCTCATCCACCGAGATATACCTCCTGTCACCAATCACGGCCATGATCTCATCCAGCGTCACATCCTCACAGTGGCAGACATACTCCTTTGATTCAGTCTCTGTGGCCGGGGTGAGAACCAACGGTTCGGGGTAACTCTCCCTGGCGATAAAACCCCTGGCAGCCACTATGCCGCTGCCCTCAGGGGTGATGGCCCTTACCCGCGCAACATTGGTTCTGTTGGGCTTGAGCATAACCTTTTCTATCACTCCCTCGCCAACTTTCTTCCCGTCATTGTCAACTAGCCATACCTCCCTGCCCTCCTCAACAAAGTACTCCACCGGCAGGAACAGCTGGTTCTTCGCTGTGTTGTAGCCGAAGATCGCCAGCCCCGGACACTGGTAGACACACTTCAGGCAGCCGGTGCATTTATCATAGTCTATTGCCGGCACCGTATCAGGCGATGCCTTGGTGATAGCACCGTGCGGGCATGCAAACTGGCACGGGTTGCACGCGAAACTGTAAAGACAGTCTATGATGACAAATGGCCTGGCTTTCATCCGTGCCTCGTCAGGCATGTGAGGACTCTCCAGTATCCTTGTGGGATGCTGTTGTGAATCAATGTATTCCTTTGATAATGTCAGATATTCGCTGTAGCTGCTGCGGACACCCATCTCCTGTATTATATCCATTGCTGCCTGCTTGCCGCGAAGCACTGCCGTGGTACCTTCGCCTATGCGCATGGCATCGCCTGCGGCGAACACTTTCGTGCCAAACACTTCACGACCCTTGATAAGCAACTGATTATCAGGAATAAGACCTGTGCAGATGTTTATGGCGTCGATGCCGTCAATGATCTTCTCTGTTCCCGGAACGGGGGTGAAGTCGCGGCTCTCAGCTATCACTGCCCCGCAGATCCCGTCATTGGTGCTGTTGGGTATGGCTTTGACAAGGGTGTGTGAGAGGATGACCGGTATGCCCAGCCTCCTGACCCTGTTTGCCTGGACGGGAAAGCCTCCCTCATAAGGCATTGCTTCTATGATGGCCTTCACCCTGGCGCCTGCCTGCATCAGCTGGTAGGAGGTGAGATACCCTATGTTGCCGGCGCCAACGGTTAGTATGTTCTTTCCAAGCAGGGTGAACTCTTGGTTCATCATCTTCTGTATCACCGCGGCGGTATAAACTCCGGGAAGGTCGTCATTGCCAAAGGCGGGCATGAAAGGCACCGCTCCGGTTGCCACAATAAGGTACTGAGCATCAACATAAAATATCTCTCCCGTGCGCATATTCTTTGCAGCAATCCTCTGTCCCTCAAGGATGTCCCATATTGTTGAGTTGAGCATAATACCCTCCTGAGACTCCCCGGCCAGGGTCTTTGCAATATCAAATCCTCTCATTCCCCCGAAACGCTGCTCCTTCTCGAAGAAGAAGAACTGGTGGGTCTGCATCAGAAACTGGCCTCCGATATGGTCATTGCTGTCAATCACCAGATTGGGCACATTGTGCCTGTTCAGCACCTCCCTGGCCGCCAGTCCTGCCGGTCCTGCCCCCGCTATAGCCACGGTGGTCCGAAAGACTTTCCTGGTAACTTCCCTGTGCCCTGCTGCTGTTGCCGGCTGGAAGCCTGCCGGTATCTCTACCACCTCCCTGACGCCGTCAACAGGAGTGATGCATATTCTTTTAACCACGCCGTCAACAAGCATCTCGCAGGCGCCGCACTTGCCTATGCCGCATTCCAGGCTCCTGTTGCGGTTGTCAAGACTGTGAGTATGTACCGGGAATCCTGCCTGGTGCAGGGCCGCGGCAATTGTAAAGCCCTTCATCCCCTTTACCGGCCTGCCGTTGTAAAGAAAACTGGTCTCCTGGTTGTGAGGGATATCTAGAATAGGATGTTGTAAAATTCTGGTCATTTGATCTGCTTTCACACACTGGTTCAATTTTCAAAAATAAGCCTGGTAAGCCTTTCATTTCTATGACCTATATCAGCGCCATTACATGATTTAATGCATTTTTTTATCTTATTTTGAAAAAAATCCCAAACCCGTGCAACCATTTCTCCAAAGTCCGGGTCTACACAATGTGCTCAGCTGATGATGAGTGAACAACATATCATTGATGGATGTATCAGGCACAACAGAAAAGCGCAGCAGGCACTCTGGAGACACTATTCCGGGTACCTTCTGGGTGTCTGCATGCGCTATGCTGCTGACAGGCCTGAGGCGGAGGATATGTTGCAGGAAGCCTTCCTGAAGATCTATTTCAATCTCAGGGAGTATTCAGGCACTGGTTCTTTCAGGGGATGGCTCAGAAAGGTGACAGTTAACACTGCTATTACATATTATCATAAGAACCTGAAACATAAGCACCAGGTGGATATAGACGAGTATGTGAGCATCGAGACGGGTACGTCAGGGTTCGAGGAGGATTTCTGCAATGCCGAAGATCTCTACAGGGTCCTTGGCGAACTGTCACCGGGATACAGGATGGTCTTTAACCTCTTTGCAATTGAGGGGTACAGGCACCACGAGATAGCAGAAAAGCTGGGCATTGACGTGAACACCTCAAAATCGCAGTACAGCAGGGCCAGGGCGATACTGAGGAAAAGACTTGGGGAGCTGGCCCGCATGAAAGGCAGATATACCTGAGAAGAAGATGCAGGACGAAGAAAGAGATAACGGTCTTGAGAACCTCTTCCGCAAAAAGCTTGAAGAGAATGAGATGGTGCCGGGTGATAACCTGACTGGCCGTTTCATGCTTCGTCTCGGGCGGCGTGAGTTCCTCAGGTTCAATCCATCACGGTTCAATATCTACTATCTCACGGCAGCGTTGGCAGGAGTGACGGTGGCCGGCCTTATGCTCTTCTCAGGTGTACATGAGGAGCAGGAAATTCTTCAGCCGGAGGCGCACCGTGAAACAACCACGGCAGTGACTGAACTGCCCGGAGGTCAGGCCCCAGAACCACGTGAGACCGGAGAAGAGGCCCCATCATCGGCCACGGTGGCCGGGAATCTTGTCATGGAGGAGGAGCCATCATCCCCGCAGCCAGAAGCGGAACCCGGGCGTGAGACGGTTATCATCGGCGGTGATGCCGGCGGCGCCATGATCACCCTTAGCGCCATCGCGCCTGTGAGCCAGCCTGCTGTCACCACTGCCGTGACGGCCCTCTCTCTGGAGGCCTCGGCAGCTTCGGGATGCGTGCCTCTCCATGTCACCTTCGCGTGTAACGCCACGGATAAATCAAAGGTTCTCTGGGACTTTGGTGACGGAGGAAGCTCATCTGAATGCAATGCTGATTACATATACGACATACCCGGGAAATACCCGGTGATACTGACTGTCACTGACAGCGGGGGACGGACAACCACCGCCAGCACCTCTGTCGAGGTGTGGGACAGGCCCGGGGCATCATTCGAGGTAATAAAGAATGATCAGTGGGATGAGGGAGACAAGGTGACGTTCATAAACATGTCAACCGGGGCTATAGACTACCTCTGGGACTTTGGAGACGGCACTTTCTCTACCCTGCCCAACCCTTCTTACAGGTATGAACATATGGGCACCTATGATGTCACGCTGGTGGCCTGGTCTGCCGAGGGCTGTGCCGACTCTGTTACGATGACCGATCTGTTCACTGACAGGGGGATGTACATCCGCTTCCCCAACGCCTTTGTGCCCAACAGCGGAGGCCCTACGGGCGGATACTATAACCAGCGCACTGACGAGGCGGCCCAGGTCTTCCATCCTGTGGCAGCAGGCATAGACACATATAATCTAAAGATATACAGCAAGACCGGACTGCTGGTCTTTGAGAGCAATGAGACAGAGGTAGGCTGGGATGGCTGGTACAGGGGACAGCTGTGCACGCCGGGCGTTTATGTGTGGAAGGTAAGAGGAACATACCGTAACGGGCAGTCATTTATAATGGCCGGCGATGTAACTCTCCTAAATTATTGATCAAAAGATCATTGAAGGCCGGTTGTTAATATCTTCCCAGTAATCCCGGAGGAATGTTAATATAAATTGATGTAACCTTCCTGAAGTTTGGCCGTATAATTAGCTACTTTGTGTAACTAAAACAGTACCCGGATTGCCATCAAGGACTAAATATCTGATCGGCCTGCTTATCTCAGTTTCAGTTGTTATACAGGGGCAGGACCCCCAGTTCTCACAATTCTATGCCAACCAGCTCTACCTCGCACCCTCATTTGCGGGGGCAACTGAGGACTACCGCCTGGCACTGAACTGGCGTAACCAGTGGCCCTCAATCCCGGGCGTCTTCCATACTTACAGCGTATCTGTAGACAAAGCTGTACCTAACTTCAATTCAGGCATCGGGCTACTCGCTACATATGACGTAGCCGGATCAGGCGATCTCAGTACCATGAACCTCGGACTCCTCTATTCGTATGATATCCAGGTCAATGAGGAGTGGCACATACGTCCGGGCGTTAATTTCAAGTTCACATACCTGGGCCTCGATCTTACCAAACTTGTCTGGAACAGCCAGATAACTACCGGCGGTACCCTGCCGCCAATAACGCCGCCACCGTTTGACAATGTGGCGGATATTGATTTTACTGTATCAGGACTGGCATATAACGAAAAGATATGGGGAGGTTTTACAATTGATCACCTGCTCAGGCCGAAGACGTCGTTCTGGGGTGACAACACCTCAATACCCATAAAGATTGATCTCTACGGCGGATTCCAGATAGTGAGCCGCGGCAGGCTTCGCAAAAAGCTTACAGAGGTCCTTTCAGTGGCCGGAAACGTCATGTTTCAGGGCGATTTCTTCCAGTCAGACATAGGGTTCTACTACTTCAAGAATCCGCTTGTCTTTGGCGTATGGTACAGAGGAATACCCTTTGCCACCTCCAAAGAGGTGTCACCCCAGGCCGGTGATGCCATTATCGGTATGCTCGGCATTAAGACAGACCAGCTGAATATCGGGTTGAGCTATGACTTCACAATCTCCAACCTGATAACAACCTCGGGCGGAGCCTATGAGATCTCGCTGATCTACACCTTTACCTCCGCCAATGTCAGGCGTGGGGGGAAAATACATGCTATCCCCTGTCCGGAATTCTGACGGCAGACACCTCATCTGCCAGTGTGATCTGCAGGCACGATCTGCGATTTGATTTGTGATATGATCACCGGAGGTTTCTTCGCCGGTCGCCTTCTCAACATTTCCTTTCTCTTTTTGGTATTTAAAATTTATGTATGTTTGTGCAACAATTTGTTGAACCATAACCTTATTTCTGAAATGAACATAACATCAGTTGCCAGGAACATTTTCACAGTAATAGTTTTCATTGTTGCCGGAGCGTTTATTCTTTCCGGCTGCGATAAGGGCAAGACTGCCGGTACCACTGTGGCCGAGGAGGTAAAGCCGGCCGGTGGCATAGCCTTCGTAGAGCTTGACACCGTAATTGCCAGGTTTGACATGGCCAAAGACAAGGCTGCCGAACTGGAGGAGAAGACCCGCACATCCGAAGCTGAACTGGCTTCAAAATCGCAGGCTTTTGACCGCGATGTGAGGGACTTCCAGAACAAGGTACAGAAAGGGCTGGTTACCAGGGCCACTGCAGCAGAGATGGAACAGACACTTGCACAGCAGCAGCAGAACCTGCTTGCGCGCCGCGATGAGATGGCCTACAACCTAAACGAGGAGGGCGTAGTGGCACAGAGACAGGTGCTTGAATACATTAACCAGTACCTGGCTGAATATAACGCTGATCACGGCTACCAGTATATTCTGGCCAGGCAGTTCCCCGGCCCAATCCTCTACAGTGACTCCACCATGGATATCACGGATGATGTGGTTACAGGGCTGAATGCCAAATACAACGCCGAAAAGGCAAAAAAATAGAAATCAGCGATTTTTGCTCCCGGAAGCCCGCTTACCTGCGGGCTTTTCTGTCTTTGAGACCTTGCGCTCACGCCTGATCTTGCGCTCCTCCACCGGCGTGACGATGATGAAGAGATCCTCATCAGCCTTCTTCATCCGGTACTGCTCCCTGGCGTACTTCTCAAGCGTCTCATTGCTTGTGCGCAACTCGTTTAGCTTCCTGCGCTCCTCCTCAATGCGGCCGATGTAATACTCCTTCTCTCGCTCCAGCCTGTTGCGCGTCTGTATCTCCCGCACTCTTGAGATCAGGTTGTTAGGGTCAAGCAGGACGATCCACACCAAAAAGATAAGGATGGTGAGGATATACTTGTTCTTCATCCATGAAGGCATCCTTTCAGTCAGGGATGCCAGTGTGAATCGTTGCCAGAAATCTCCCTTCAAGGTTTAACAGGTTCGTTTTTTGTCATCCTCCGCTCATCAGATAGATCACCTGAACGGTATCACCATCATGGATCACCTCCCTCGCGTAGCTGTCACGGTCAATCAGCCTCCCGTTGATCTTTACCGTCCTCATTCGGAAGGTGTATTTCTTCACTTCAAGGAGCTTCTCAACGGTGATGCTCTCACCATTAATTGTCATGGGTTCGTTGTTCAGTGTTATCTCCATCGCTGCAAAGTTATCACGCCGGACGCAATTAGCAAATATTATTAGACATCAGCCATCAGACAGAAGGGAGTAGTGGGCCGGTCACAGGTCAATATGAATTGTATAGGCAGACCCCGCCCGCCCGCTGTTACAATTCCTGACCCTCTACGAGGGTCGGATATATTGCTATGCGTACCCGATGGTCGGAGACCAACGAGGGTCCGTTATCGTTCTGTATGCGTACCCGATGGTCGGAGACCAACGAGGGTCCGTTATCGTTCTGTATGCGTACCCGATGGTCGGAGACCATCAAGAATTGTATAAGGATAGCCCCCCCGCCCCCCCCC